>Ga0325410_1008263_pt1 | contig 11276 bp, 5 predicted proteins | sample PopdelMetagenome_16_FD_206182 | JGI IMG/M metagenome (GOLD analysis project Ga0325410, IMG submission 206182) | Populus deltoides microbial communities from Bellville, Georgia, United States - Xylem-PdIQD-R3 | ecosystem: Host-associated > Plants > Phyllosphere > Stem > Wood/Secondary xylem...
AAAACACTAGATTGACATATAAGAAAGTGACCCTTAAATTATCACATCACAACATAGTCATGGATGAGGATGAGAGTTGAAGTTCTAACAATAACGAACGAATCCACAAAATTTCAACAGTACTACCGGCCAAGGCCTTGTATTCTGTCTCTATAAAAGACCTAGCCATAGTGCATTGCTTCCTTGATTTTCAGGAAATAGGAGTAGAACCAAGATATATAAGATAGCCACTTGTCGATTTGTTATCATTAATATTGTTAGCCCAATCAGCGTAAGTGAAACCATGAAAAGACTATGAGGAATCCCAAGACCATAAGAAGTTATAGCTTGAAGGTAACGTAGGATCGTTTAATAGCATAACAATGATCCTTAGTAAGGGTATGCATAAATTAACATAGCTCGTTAACTGCATAACAAATATCAGGTCAAGTAAAAGTAGGGTATTATAGAGCCCCAACAATCTATCTATATCATGTTGGATCAAAGTAAAGAGTACCAGACACAATGCCCAACTTAGATGAGGTACACAAATAAGTATCAACCGGTTTACAAGAAATATTAGTTGCTCGTTGGATAATATCAAGTGCATACTTGTGTTGACTGAGTAACAGACCCACAGAAGTAGACTTCACTTCAATGCCCAAGAAGAAATGAATAGAGCCCAAGTCCCGAAGTCTAAATTCTAAACTCAGCAAAGTAATCAATCGTTAAAGCAAAGTCGGGTTACTTTTGATCAACAAAATATCATCAACATAAAAAAAATAGATAAAATATAGCACCACCAAAGAAAAGAATAAAGAGAGAAGTATCAACCTTCGATGCTTGAAATCCAGTGGAAACTAGAAACTCACTTAACTAGTTGTATCATGCCCGAGGCACTTGTTTCAAACCATGCAAAAATTTATGAAGATGAGACACATGAGACGGGAATTTAGGGTCAATAAAACCAGGTGGTTGTGTAATGTACACCTCCTCCTGAAGAATGCCATTCAAAAACGCATTACAGACACCCAACTGATGAATCGACCAATCATAAGAGACAGCAATAGAGCACAAGTCAAACCGTTGTTGGCTTAACCACTAGACTAAATGTCTCCAAATAATCAATCCTCTCTTGTTGAGTGAAACCTAGTATAACCAGTTGCGCTTTATATCATTCAACACAACCATCGGCATGCCTCTTAATCTTATAGACCTATCGAATGCCAACTACATTCATAGACGAATCAAAGGGCATTAATGACCAAGTCTTATTACGGTGAAGGGCCTTAAGTTCATCTCGCATGGCTTAATGCCTGATGAAGTACCTGTCGGCATCCTTAAATGAAATTAGTTCTTGCTGGGGTAAAGAAGCATTTCGGTAGGTAGGTGAGACACTCAAGTAGGCAGTTTTGGATGGACATAGGCAAAGTATCATGGAATGTGTGCGAACAACCTGAAATCGATTAGAAGACATATTGGTCGAGGATTGTTGAAGAGAGAATTGAGACAAATCAACACATAAATTAAGTCTAAGGGGAAAACAGAAGAACAAATTATTGGTGAAGAGCTCAACAGAGGACCAAGCCGAGAGGGGAAATCAAGCAAAAAAGGAGAACCAGTAGGGGAAGTAGCAGGAGATATATGCAAATCAGACATAACAGGGGACATAGAGGCTGCACGCGAAGCAGGGAAGCAAATAGTGAAGAGGACCACATCGGATAAAACAGGGGTCATAGATTTTTTATATTCACCACCCTAGTCTGTTTGAACAAACTTAATTTTTAAAGAGAACCGGCGCTCAACGTGCGCCTAAAATCGATGAATGACAACAAAAACATCAGATTTGGCAATCAAAGGATAACACCAAATAAACCTAGTATGAGCATCCACAAAAATAACAAAATAGCAAAATCCATCAAATGACAACATATGGGAAGGACCTCAAACATCACTAAAAATCAAATCAAGAGGAGTTTGAGTTTGATGACCCATAGTTTTTATTGCAGACGAGACGACTTACCCAAAAGGTATGCTGGACAATTAAAATTAAAAGGTTTTGACGTATAGGACACCTTTTCCTTTGACACTAAAAAATTCAGAATGTGCGGACTAGGATGTCCAAGTCGACGATGCCAAACGTCAGCTAAAACAGAGAGACTGGTAGATAAGAAGATTTGAGGCAATGACATTGCAGAGGACTCGGACAAAACATATAGACCATCTCTACTCTGACTGAAAGAAAAAGCACTTCCTTTGTCATGAGATCCTTAACATAAAATACAAAGGGATAAAATTTAAAAAAACACGTTATTCTTGTCATAACCCAATTCTGGGTTATTCCCCAAAATTCACTTTAAAAATCAAAATAAAATAAAGGCTGACAACGTGGGGAAAGCAGACCGGGAAATCAAGCTGCAATTTTTGGAGGAAATTAAAGACCTAATTGTACCCCATTATGCCCCAAAATAGAGAGAAAATGCAAATTCAAGGTCAAATTAAATGATTATTGGATGAATTTGCATAAAAGTTAAGTCCGATGACATAACTAAATTTTTAATAGGCCAATTTGATTTAATCATTGGCCAAATTAAATTTTAATTATGTTTAAGAATTAATTTGGGTCCAATTGAAGGATTTAATTAAGTGCAAGGACTTAATTATATTTTAAATGGGTCAAATTAATTTTATTTGGGGCTTAATTGGTGAAAACTTAAGTTTGGGAGCCTAATTTGAGCTTAATTGAGGAGATTGGAATTTTAAGAGACCAAATTTAATTTTTTTTTCAAGTTAATTGATTGAAATTAGGGGCCAAATTGCAAGAAAATTGAAGTTTTGGGGTCAATTAGGGGTTTAATTGAAGAAATTGACAGTCAAGGACCAATCTACAAAAGACGCAAACATTTGAGGGCATAATTAACAAAAACATGGGGCAAAATTGAAGAAATTGAAAGTTTAATGGTCAATTAGGGGTTAGATTGACAAAATCTGAGACCAAGGATCATATCGTAAAAGGCGCGTAACTTCGGGGCTCCAATTGAAGTTCATCAGGGGCTTAATTGAAAAAGTTTAGGGTCAATTAGAGGTTCAATTGAAAGAAATTGAAAGAAGAAGGACTGAAATGAATTTTGGCCAAAATAGAATCCTGAACACTATTCATTATCTTCTTCTTTTTTCCCGGAAAAACTGGTTCAGTCACCTCCTTTGCAGGTGCATTTAATGCACCTAACATCCACCAAATTTGTCAAAACTTGCACGAAACAGATCACCAGACATCTCTCTACATCGGGGTATGGTCTTCACCGGCTCACTGGCAAATAACTGGACATGGCACCACCCCAAAAAGGCCAACTCAAGCGCCTGCAGCTGCAGATTTGACAATTTGACAGTGCACCATGCCTACTTTGAGCCAACAGTTGGGATCCTTCCCATCTGAAACAAGGGCTGAAATTTTTCTCCATTGTAGACAAGATTGCCCTCTTCCACCGCCTATAAATAGAGGTGGATTTTATTGTCTGAGGGAGGAGAAAATCAAGTCCAAAAATCACAAAAAACCAGCCTCCCCCTGTTTCCATTTTCCTTTTTTCCCCGTCAGCCTTCTGCAGCTCTCTCTCCACCTCTTCACAGCTGCCTTCTCCGGCAAGGATAACAACAAACCCAGCCTATACACCACCACGAACACCAGCTCCACCAAGCAGCCACCACGACTCTCTCTCTCTTCTCCTTCCGGCCTTTTTCTCTCCTCTGCAAACTTCTTCTTCCTGTGCAGTAGCAACTCCGCAGGCCAAGCTCTCCATCAACGCCGACACCCGCCTCTCCACCAGCACGACCACAGGCCCTCACCACCTCAGGTGGTTCTCCATCCCTGCCTTGCATCAACCGCCCACCCCTATTGCTCACTGCTGCTGTCGCTGCATGCAGAATTCATTCTTCATGCAGCGACCAAAATAATTACCTTTGGGCCCCGCCAGTTTTGGCCCCACCCAAATGGCTGGGCTGGATTCGGCCCGACCCCTATTTTTTTAAAAAAATTCAAAATTTTTCAAAAATCATTTTAAAAAAAATATGATTTTCTCAAATATTTTTCTACCAATTTTGCATAATATCGGGTTGTATATTTACATTGTAAAATAAAATACCGGGTTTTCTCCGAAATATTTCAAAAAAAATTTCAAAACATTTTTAAAAAAAATATTTTATTGCATACAGCCAAATTCTAAAATTTTTCCAAGCATATTTTTCATAAAAAAACAAAAATTGCATTTTTTTCATGTTTTAAAAAAATAAAAAATGAATATCATAATCAGTTTATGATTATCCATTAGGATTTGGCCAACATATCAAAAATCTTTTTCCAATCTTTTTTTTAGGATTCAGATGTAGACTTTAATATTTGTGGGGTGTAAAATTACACAATAAAGTACACCCTCAAGTATTAAAGATAAAAAGTGTAAAAATAAGATGTTAAAATTCAGACTTTAGAACGGTTAGGATTTAACCCGATAAGGTAGAGACTCTCTCACGAAGAGAGATCTACCTTGAGCCTTAGAAAAGACCAACGAATAGAAACCTGACTTAGAAAAAAAATCAAACAACAATGCAGCTTACCTTAGGTAGGGTGCACTGGGGGTGATGCGTCTTCCCCTTGCACAACCAGTCCCTTACCTAGATTCTCACAGACCATAGGTTCCTAGTGACCATAATATTAGGTGGCGACTCCTAAACATTAATCATAATTTATGATTAAATCCAAAAAACATTCCCAACACACAACACCTCACAACAGGAGGCACGACAGAAAGCCTCTGCCGTCGCCAAACGACTTCGCGCCCCCGTGACAATTCTCAAGACAAAACTTTTAAACAGATATTAGAGGTTTTTAACGTTAGGAACATGTAAAATATTGGATAAAGTAAACGTGCGGTTGGTTGAAAAAATTTGAGAGTGAGCAATATTAGAGATAACAAGACCCTTACCATAGTCAACATGCAAGTGATATTTACCAATATAAGATTCTGAGCTCATCATACTCGTAAGATCCAGCAACACATGATGATTTGTATCTATAATAAGAAACCAAGAAACAATAGCAATTGTAGGAACATTATTAAATGCTAAATTAGCATTAGCTTGTAAATGATGAGTAGACAATTAAGGGCATTGTTGGGTGGCATGAAATCACAAAAGTATCATTCTTGATGTCTATGTGATTTGCTGTTAACAAAATCGGGTTGCAGGTTCTTATGTTGTTGCCTAAAACAAAGCTTATGCACAAGTGTCTTGTCCCTGTGCACAATCACATGATGTTGGCAAAATAATGGTGTCCTTGTTTAGGACGTAAGAATTAGCAGATCTTTGTTTAAACCCGCTATTAACATCATGGGTTTTTTTTATCAGTTCATAAAAAAAATTATTTACCAATTTGATCAATTGAACATGATGTATTTTTAATTGCGATCAATTTAATATAATGTATTATAAATTTTCATTTTATATTTTATTTTATTATGATAAAACAATGAAATTGTTGCTCTATCTCTCCTTATCAAACATAAAACTCTAACCACCATTTAGACAAACCTTTTTATCAAACACCTAAAGAAAAAAAAGAGACTATCAAACACCTTGTGATTTGTACAACTTTGATGCATTACTCATGGAATTGGTGACGGGAAAAACTCCTATTGAACCAGAATTGGAGAAAACAAGTACGTAGTTTACTGGGTTTGCAGCAAACTGAAGAGCAAAGAGAGTGTGCTTGAAGTGGTGGACTCAAACATGTTCAAGGAGGATGCTATCAAAATGATAAGAATTGCACAACAAAAACCCAAAAGAGAGAATCTCGTGGAAAGAGAAAGAGAAACGATGTACACAAGAATGAGAGTGTGTGTTTGATGTTTCCTTCAAAAAAATTTTCTAAATTAAAAATATAACTTACTTAACCGAATTAATAATAAGAAGAAATTAATGAATCGAGGAAAACACACTTTCTGTTTTTCTCTTAACCACAAAGAAAAAGTTGTTTGATTAGCAAAATAATTTATATGTTTTTACATTGAGCTTCATATATAATTTTGTTTCAGATATTATTTTTGTAGAAATTAAAATAATATATTTTTCTTTCATGGAGACTTGTTTTTTATTTATTTTGCATGCAAAAATTCAGCTCACAACGGTTTTAAATAAACATATATTTTTAAAAACCTACTATTTTAAAAAAGTAACGTCTAAAATTATTTTTCATTAAATTAATTTGTAATTATAATCATAAAAACTATCACAACATCAAAAGACACATTATACCATGAACGATGCTTAACAGGGAATGAAATTACTTAATATAACTCCTTCAAAAATCATCATTTTCAATATATGTGTGTCTATATATTGTATCGTATTGTATCATTTACCAAAAAAATCTCAGTCAATTGGACTGCATTTTCCAAATTTTCTAGGTGAACATTGAGCCCACAACTTATAGTGTGGGGCATTCCGAAATTAATGTTCCAAAACTTTAGCTCACTTCCAACAGGACACTTGAAAGGCACGGTCTCTCTCTCGCTCACAAATCACATGCAGCTTTCGCTGGTTGCATCTGAATTTAGCCACCATGAACTAGGTTTTGGTTGTTTCTCTCAAAAGAGAAGGAGGAAAGAGATGGAAGATGTCATAAATATTCAACAATGTCTGTTTAAGATTTATGGTAGCTTGTCTTGATCATATCTCAATCTGCCAACACAACAGTTGTGGTGTAACACTTCACCAACTGATGTTTGGTCATTTGCTCCCTCGTAACAAGTTCTTGGTATAATTGCACTAAGAGAATTACTAATTTTTAATGTTTTCTCAATCAAATATTTTGTTTTCCTTCCAATATACTATTTTTTTTCAAAATAGTTAATCAAATATTTTCCATCCAACTATATATGATCGAACTAAGTATAAGATAACAAAGAGATATTTTTTTATTTGTCTTTTCATTCTTAGAGGAAACTTTTTCTCTCAAATTATTTTACTATGTTAAAAGTTAGATCAGTATCCTTGTACTGTAATTATTCCCAACAAGCTCTCATGGGCAGACCACATCTTTTTGCTCCTCTCTCTTCTCCCAGCTTGAAGAAGCTTGTACTGATCCAGCTCTTGAAATTCTATGATCGGTTTATGGTTGTGGAGTAATTATACCTGTGGGATTTTTTGGTGTTAATTTATAATAATTATTATAAATCGTATTATATGGGTCAAAGCGCAACCAATATGCACATTGGCTTTAAAATCTACCATTTTAGAAAGTTAAATTAACCCTTAAAACAATAAATTAAGGACAAATCTCCAGCTCTATATAAATCCCAAGAATTTGTCTACGAAAGATTTGTTTCACTCGTATTGTTAATTAACCCTTATAGGTACCATATATAGGATCTCAATTGCTCTTCATGAATACTAATTTGTATAAAAATGGCTTGTTTAATATTCGATCCAAGAGATAATTAGGTTCAGTTTTCGAAAATTGGTCGAAGATCATTGGTGGAAAAAAAAAAAGTCACAAAATACAAATTGGGTTCTGAAATAAAATATAAAAAGTCATTATCTTTATTTCGTTCAATTAAATGACCTATGACCTAGCCCAAGATTACAACATCACACCAACCTTAGGCAGAGGTGCCTACGAGGTCCATAGTACAAGAGTATGAAATCCTCAACCTAGCTAAGGGCCCAAACACTAGCAGTAAATGGAGCAAACTGAAAATACACAACACAAGCTCAAGTCGGAGTACAAATTGCCACTTCAAGTTTATGCTTTATTTTTTTTTCTTTTTTTTTATCATCAATTCTTTGTTTTGTTAACTATCACTTGAAAAAAAAGAAAAATGACACTCCAACTTGAAACCCTGTTTCTCTTACTTTTACACAAGAGCAGCACTAAACTTCAGTCTCGTCAATAGAGTTTCTCGCTACTTCATTCATGGTAATTAAAAGAAACAAAAGAATATATTTACCACCACAAGTTGCTAGAAAAAAAAAGATAGGACAAAAATAAAATAACTAAACTAATGGGGCTAATGTGTAATTGCCTAGAGTTAATACTATAAGAACCCCAAATCTTTCTCTTTTAGAGACGGCTGCATAGAGAAGAAAAGAGGGGGAAGGTTTCAATTCTTTTAACTAAAAATTGAGAGAAAATGCATTCAAACTGAAGGGTATTTGAGTGAGATTAGCCTGGTAGTGAGGAAACAACATCATTGCAAGAATAAAATAAAAATAAGTGAAGAAATTTAAAAAATAAAAGGAGTTGAGAACCGGTCAGAAGGAAAAAAGAGGGAGTGCTGACAAATTTTGATTAATTAAGGATCGTAACTCACTTTATCATCAGGTGAAGGATTTTAAGCTTGATTTCATAATTTATATTCAATTCGATTTAGAATTCATGAGAAAAATTAGGGGAAAGGAGGAATTTTCCTTCCTTGATGAAATTGGAATGAGAAATGATGAAAACAACTTAAAATAATAAGTAATTGAAAAAACAAATCTTGGTGTTGTAAAGGATTCGGTGCCGGTATAAAGAGAGAAAATTAAGAATTTTTTTAAAGAAATGCATGAATATTGTTTTGTCATGATTATTATAGCTTGTGTTGAAATACAATAAATGATTGAAAAGAAATAGGAATTTTATATTTAATGGTAATGGAAAGACTTAATTAAGCTTGAATTATGAATATTTAAGTTATGGAATTATGGAATTTTGCACACAAAAAACAACTTGCAATATTATGATGAAGGAATATTATTAAATTTGGGTAGGAAAAATAATTGTATTGAATGGTGAGAAATATGAAGAAAAAAACACTTCATTGCATGTTAAAAGAAAGGAATTGAAAAATAGGGCAGCTTTATTGTCCAACTTCTAGTCAGATTTAGAACTCAATAGTGATTAAAAACTGGAATAATTTCTACATGAAAGTCAAAGTAGGGGACGATATATTTCCAATAAAATTGACCTCATTTAAATTAGAGTTATTATACTTCATATATAAATTAAAAATCAAAGGAAGGTTAGACTAAAATTTGCTAAATATTTATGATGTTACAATTAAAAATAATCTTGGACTTGTTAATGAAAATAATTAAGTTCCTTCCTTTTTATGGAGGAGTTGCAGCCTATAACTCAATTTTAAAAAGAAACAAATTGTATATGAAACTAGAATTTTAGTCTTAGCTATGTTTTAAATAAGAATTAGTTTAGAAATATAAAATAGTATTGAATTATATCAAGTCATTAAATAAAATGATGGTCAATAAGAATATGAAGTAACCGAAAATGGAATGATAGATGATATTATTTTTATTAGTACATGAGAGATTATAGAATTCACTTAACAATAGAGGATTGGTTTACTAGCCCATTCTCAACATCTTACAACTAAAACTTTATTTAATTGTGTTTATAATTCTTTCTTAAATGAAAAATAATTGTAATTTAAAAAACTAGTTATCTTGATAAATGGGACTGATGCCCTAATTACTAGGCAAATAAAAAACTAGTTACTTTGGTAAATAAAACTAGTGTCCTGATTAATGGACAAATGAGAAACTAGTTATCCTGGTAAATAAGACCTGTAATCAATTCTTAATATAGTAATAATTTGTCTAGGCGCACACCCCATTTTCCAACCCAAAAAGCTCTCAATTTTTTTTAAGTTTTAGAATAAATTTCTCTTTAAATAAATTTATTAAAATAATATTTAAACAATTATATAATTACTTCATAGTTTTAATAAGATTAAAGCTTTTTATGATAATATTAATTATTATATTATGATTAATTATATATTAAACTAATATGCAGAAAAAATTAATACTTTTTCAATATGAATAGATATCTAAGAATTTAAAACTCGTATATAATAAAATTTAAACTCGTAATTATTTAATTAGTAAAGTTTTGATATTATATTAAAAGTTATTTTAATTTAATAAATTAAAATTTTAAATAAATTAATAAGATATAATTTATATTATTCTATAATATGAATAATATTTAGACAGCTCAAAGGCCTTTCTACTTGAACACTTGGAAAATTTCTAAACTTTTATAATTTATTAAATTAATAAAATATAATTTATATTATCTTATAATAAGACAGCTTAAGAGTTCCTGCACCTCGAAAAGTCCCTCATCTTTCATAATTTTCCTGGTATGATATCATAGTCAATTGATTTTATTAGAATGGACGTCCTACTTATCCTTCATTTCTTAAATAAGTATTTTCGTTTAAATATTAAACACTGAGGTGGTCTGACAAGCAGTGGATTATTGTTCCCTTGGTTGGTTTGATGTTAGCTTACGCCGAACATTGGTGGTCTTAATTGAAAGGCTAAGTCAAGATTAAACATTAATTATACTATATTTATTGCTCCCACAAATTTCTTCTATGGATTCCACATTAAATATAATTAAATTTTTTTATATTATAATAACAATTATTTTTCAAAATATTTTTTATTCAAAAATATATCTAAAAAATATCTTTTTCACTTTTAAAATTTTATTTTTTATATTATTATATTAAAAAAATCTATAAACATGTGCCCAACCATGTTTTCAAATAAACTCTTTAGTAAGGTTCCTGGAAATTTCCAAGTGATAAATAAATCTAGAATAAGGATGAATATCTTATCTTTTATTACATGTTATAATTCAATTTTTTCTACGGATATTATATATTACCAATAAAATATATATATATATATATATATATATATATATATATATATATATTCTTGAAAAGAAAACCAAAACAATTTTAAAGATTTTTTTTTATATATATAAGAGTAACAATTAGTTATCAGTTATCATATACCAATTTCTAAGACTCAAGCAATAGCAAACAATTTTTGGCTAAAAAATTTTAATTCAGCTTTCTCCTCAATTACTTTATACATTTACCAATAAGTTTCCTCCGATACCTTATTTTTCTTTTATATATATATATATAACCAAATTGAGAACAAGTATGTCAAGTGCTAATAGAATTCTAATGAATGAAGGAATTGTTAAAAGGTATGTTTTGTAATTAAAATTATATATTTTTTTATTAATATGAATGTTCGAATTATCTTGTACGACGCTCGATTAATATTATAAAATTAAATGAATTTAATATTCTTCTTTTTATAAAATTTGGGTAGCGTATATATATTAATTTCTAGTAGGTCAATAACATTACAAAATTGAATGAATTTGACATGAATGTGATGCAAAAACTATGTCATTACTTAAATTGGTGTTTTTTTATAAA
>Ga0325410_1008265_pt1 | contig 11274 bp, 7 predicted proteins | sample PopdelMetagenome_16_FD_206182 | JGI IMG/M metagenome (GOLD analysis project Ga0325410, IMG submission 206182) | Populus deltoides microbial communities from Bellville, Georgia, United States - Xylem-PdIQD-R3 | ecosystem: Host-associated > Plants > Phyllosphere > Stem > Wood/Secondary xylem...
ACATGAATCACCGCACGCATGCCGCGTGCGGTACAGGTTAATTATAATGCAAAGCCACAGTGTTAAGTGAATTAAATTGCAGAATGGGAAAGGGTGAACTTACCTGGTTCAGGTGCTGCCGGAGGCGAAGATGATGACTGGCCAGTGTTATCTCTTCTCTGTTTCTGCTTTTCGTCTACTCCTCTGGTTCTTGCTTTCTTTATTTCCTTCTTCGTCTGTGTGTTTGTTGTTTTTTTTCTTCCTCCTTGCCTGGGTTTCTTCTTTGTTCGTCGTCCCTGTGTTTATGTTTTTCTACTCTGTTTTTCCAGCTTCCCCTTGTGTTTATGGTCTTCTATGTTCTTCTCTCTGTTCTCTATTTCTTTTTCGTCTTTCTTTCTTCTGTCGGTTCACTCTCTCTCCCAGTTTTTTTCGTTCCCAGTCTCTTCGTCTCTCTGTTTCTGTCTTCTCCAGTTCTCCTTCCTTGTTTGTGTCTTTGCCCAGTCTTCTCCGTTCAAGACGAAGACAATGGTGGTAAAAGCATGAGGATTTGCTGCTGGTTGAGGGACCAAAATTTTCCCCGGTTCTGTCTCTCTTCGTCGGTTCTGCTCCTTTTCTCCAGTTTTTTCTTTGGTTTCTTTCTTCCCCAGTCCTGTGGTTTCCCCTGTCTTCCCCCCTTTCAGTCCAATTCCTCCTTGTCCCCTTTTTCTTCACGCGTTCGTGCCTCACCATCGTGAGGCACGAACGCCTCTGTTTCTTTGAGCAGAAACAGGGGCAAAAAATTTGCCCCCCTCTGTATAATTTCCCTCCTTTTATTCCCCCCCCTTTTGCCGGTTCTCCTTCTCTGGTTTTTATAACCAGGGAATGTCATGCAGTCGCATGGATTTTAATGCAATAAAGGCATCCGTTTTTCTTCTTTTTTCGGGTGAAGAAGATGAACAGTGTTAATGTTAATGGCCATTTGCGTTTTGATCCTTGACATTTTGAATTTTTGCAGTCCAGTCCTTGGGTTTTAATTTCTTGCAAATTTGACCCGAATCAGCCCTGTACTTTGATAGTTTTTCAATTGAGTCCCTGAATAAATTAATTCCAAGTTCAATTAAGTCTCAAAACTTATCAATTCTCCGATTAAACCCTTGATTTGACTATTTAAATTAATTCCAAGCTCAATTAAGTTTCAAATCTTATCAATTTTCCAATTAAATCCTTAATTGGATTAATTAAATTAATTTCAAGCTCAATTAAGTCTTAAAACTTATCAATTCTTCAATTAAGCCCTTGATTTGATTAATTAAATTAGCCAAGAATTTAATTAAATCTTTAAACTTTTAATTATGTTGCCCTTAATCCAAATATTAATTCATTCTTCATTTATTTTATTTTTACTTGTTTTTCATCATTTTTTTCAGTAAAAAAATAATAAAAATAAAAATAAAATGATTAAAAATTAGATTACAAGAATAACTTCACTCAATTGGCTAGTGATCTAAAATTTAACATATATACTTGAGATATTGGATAACCAGAGTAATATTTAATTTATTTTTATGCCAGAGAAGATCAGTTTGTGGCTATATTTATTTATTTTGAAGGGGGACAGTGTACGGTTAGGCCTCTCGTGATGATATGCTGAGAGCAGGACTCTACAAATGGTAAAGAATTGTCCAAGGATCACTGCTATATTAGACATGGTACAAGGTTAAAAGCCAATCATCCCTGTCTTGGCATTCCGATCAATGAAATTTGTCCAAGGATTACTGCTACATTAGTTAGACCCAAAAAGTCCATTCAACAATCAACAGCCTCGTTGGATGCTTAATTATTATTTGCGAGACAATCATGAACCCAAGATTTGTCCCCTAATTAAGCCCTCTCACCAACTGAATTGTGGTTCTGAGTGCGTTTATTGTAGGAAAAAAAAAGAATTATAGTTTCTCGAATTCTAAAATTACAGCTAAATTATCTGGTGGGTAAATTCTAAATGTAAATGATCTTTGACTCTTAAGAAAAATAACAAACAAAACTATTTAAAATAGTAGCTAAAACAGCCCTAATTAATTAATAAAAACTCAACTCAAATAGTATTTTGAAACCTAACTAGAAAAAGAATCTGAAAAATAACTAAGAATACAAAAAAAAAATATCGAAAATTGCAGATCTATGCTTAATTTGAGCTTATTAATCTCGACCCCCGACTAGTGCTAGGAGGTTGATCCTATAGTGCACTAGGCTTGTATAATGCACTGATTAAATTTTAAATTCATCTAATATTCAGTTGAAAATTATGTCTATTTTTTTTTTTTTTAATACCCAATATGCATGCAAGCATCCAAAACAACCGAAAATACTCCAGTTTTCTTCAGCATTACTTAAATAGAGGGGGCAAAGAATTTTTTTTTTTTTTTTTAAAATACAATGACCATCTTATAGTTTAGTTTTTTCTATATTTACTTTTTATATTTTTAAAAATTATAATTAATATCTCAAACTCTGTTATGCGTGTAACCCATGATATACTAGATCATTACATCATTTAGTCTATTTTACATTCATAAAAAATATAAACTATAATTTTTTAAAATACAAGGGTAATTATAAAAACAATACCAGAATAATGTTTTCTATTTATTTATAATCAGTGGAATAATTTAGAATTAAGTGAAAAATGGAGTAAGCCCACACGTTGCAAGCACGATGACCAGAAGACATTACCCGGTGAACAAACAAAAAAAACAAAAATATCCAGTCCAATACTCAATAAAAGGTTGGTAAAGGAAACATACTGGGCGTGCGTGCATTTCATGATCTTTCGTCCTTTTTTAACTTGGCTGTTTTGTCCATCTCAGGCGAAGGTTTTGGGCAGGCGATCTCGACTAAGAGACCACAGCATCATTCCCTCAAGCCTCCAAAAATCCATTGCTTCTCCTTCTGTGATCGCCGAGGAGAGGTTGCGAGGGGCCGGTGACAATTTAGACTCGACAGAGACATCCCCCGCCCTCCACTGACCGAAAACAATATCTGGCTAGCTAGATCTGTCACCAAACTAACCTTCACCATCTCAGAATCCCCTTTTTATTCAAATCACCAAGCATATACATTCTATATATTGAAAAACCCTGCGAGGGACTGGATCCAGATGACCTTGGCATCCGAGAAAGTTGATTCGCATGACCATCATATTCTCTCCCATCAAGATTATTTTTGCCGTAATATCTAACTTGATGGCGTATCATCATCGACTTTAAAATTGGTTTTTTTATAGTGTGTGAATTTGTCCTGTAAATATTTTTTCAATGGTACTGAAAGTATTATCATTGAAGTTTTGATGTATCTTTAATATTTATTTATTTTTGTTTGTATGTCATCACAACTCTTATTCTAACCATTGAATTATTTATATTTTTTATGACCATTTGAATATTCATAACTATTGACTTTGGTATATTTAAATGTTTAGAGGGGAATTAATTAGAATGAAAATGGCTAGCTCGGCAGGTAATACTTGCGCGTATTGACTCGCACAGATATGACCTTTGCGAGTGCTGTAAGTACTGTGTTAATTTGAGAATATTTGTTTTGAACTGTTATAGATTGCGAAAATTCCCACTAAGCTAGTATGGGTAAAAACTTTTCCAAATCCCCCAGTACCTTCCTCTTTAGTTCCAATTTCTGGTGCCTCGATGTCTTGATCATCGTCACCAGCTTTTTTCTTGTGCATGAGGGGAATTGCCTTGTTACTAATTCTTGACCCAGGTTTCGTCTGTGATGCCAATGGTGATTTATTAGTTCCTCGACATTTGGAATTGCTTGTTGCAGCACATGAGTACGCACGCTTTTGTTTGGTGCGGCCTATGTTATGTTTGGCACCCAGTGCCACAAGAACAGAAACTGAAATAAAGAAGCCGGTTGCAAATGGTATGGACCTTTCTATATATGCGGTGACCGACATGGGCTATGAGTAGACGTACCACAAAAAAAATGGCTGCAGCTAGCTAGCTAGCTAGATTTGTTGCATGTTCTCGTTGGTGATGATGAATGGCCATATACATAGAGAGAGGTGAATTAAGTAAACTTGTATATATGATTAGCCTGTGGAAGGTGAGGATAGACGACTTTATAATATTTCTTAGTGCCATAAATGTCTGTAAATGTACAAAGGTCTGTTTACGTGTTTGATGGGAGTGTTTGGCACACTGATTAAAATTATCTCAATATCCCATGGTTATTTGAGAACAAATCAAATCTGATCATTCCGTCTTTCTTGCTCCAACTAAACTAAGAGGTCGAAAGAATCGAGAAAAACCGATCATTCAGATATATAATCTCATCATTGAATGATCGTCACCTTGTTGTATAATTTCAGTCCCTTCAAGTACTGTACCACCTGTATGGCTCACACGATCGATGTCACGTACGTACGATCAGTACTCTTCTCCTTTGATAGATATCAGATATTGTGGTGTTCCATACATACATACATACATACATACATATATATATATATATATATATATATATATATATCCTACAACATAATCTACATGTATATATACACGGACAATATCCTTGCACATGATTAAGGAAGTCATAAAAATATAGCAACATACGTATCTCCAAAAGAAATCTTTAATGTTTCAAGTTTCTAGATGAATGTTATGTGTGGACAGCTTGTTTCTATCTATTGATGCTATCGGGTTAGTGCACCGTCAACTTCGTGCTTAACAAAACAAAACCTGTGGGTTAACTATCTGTTATATGAAGTGATATCGTTTTCAATCTGTGCTTCTACTTTATGTCTATTTCAATTAAGACATGGTTTTAATGATGATTCGATTTGCCTCTAGCTAGCTAGTGTGGCATCTAATTTATGTGTAGCTAATGATATTTATCTATAAAAAAAAAAGAAAAAAAAAAGGAAAAGAAAACCCACTTAAATTTCCAAATAATATTCAATTACTTGATAGTTGTTTTTTTGAAAATCCACCGGTTCGATTCATTTTATCCCAATAAACCATGTATATTTTCGAAATGGACATGACAGGACGGATAATATTTTACTCCTAAGTAATATCCGATATTGTTCAAGTAGGTGTTTTAGAGTTTCTTTTCTAGTTTCAATCATCTTTTCATTAATTAATTAGGTACCCTATCATTCCATTAATGCTATCATTAGAAAATTGACAATCTTATAATTGTCCCTCAACTTGTCAGGACACTAGCTAGTATTATTACGTGACGAAGCATTATTGCCTGTATATTAATATAGACGACCACTTGGTTGACAATGGCCCTGGATTCTGTACCCTAACAGTTCCTGTCCTGTCGACATGTGTGAACGCATTGTGTTGTCAGAGGAAAAATATAACAAATCAGCACTGCAATTTTAAACGCATTATATATTGTATAACCAAATTGATCAAGATTTTAGTCGGCCAATCCTTTATCCGTATCTGCTGTAAAACGACAGCCCTCCCTCCTCTTGCAGCCTTTGAGGGGGGAGTTGGATGAGGGGTCAAGAATCAAGGAGGGTAAATTATTCTTATGATTGTGTGTTGCAAATCTGAAAGCCAGAATCTTACTTCGCTTCAAATGAATGCAATTTAATTTGAAAATATGGGACATGTAATATCTATACAGATTTTGAAATCCTTTCACGTTATTATATATCAAGTATATATGTCTATTTAATTTGAATTCAATGAATATGATGATTATGTTTCTAAAAAGAATGTAAGAGATTCCTCATGTTATATACATAAACGAAACCCGTATATATATCGATTAGTTAATTTAGATTCTGCCAATCTGCTAGTGGATTTTGGTAAGCAGTCAATCAATTTTCATGGCTAAGTGATGTTGTTACAAGTCCTCATAATTAAGTTGAAGTGATCAAGATTACAAATTGTCAAGTTCAATGTCTAGATGATCACCAATGGATTTGGTTTTGCTGGACAATATATATCAATCAATATCCACGCATGGCCGTTGGTTGATGCTATGGAGTTCCCTTTTTTGGTTTTGGTTCTTTGCTGCGGAGACCAGCGGTACAAAGGCAGGTTGCAGTCATTTGCTCCACATATCTGTTAAGTTTCCCGTGTATTGTAGTGCATAATTAAAAAGTTAAGTTTTTTATACAAGTTATATATAAAAAACTAAGAGTATTCATGGATCATCCTTCCACATATCTAAGTCAATTATACAAGTTCATCTCTTCAATTCTATAAAAGATATATAGGCTATTCACATTAAAAGAATTTTATTTACTTCTTATGTTTGCTACAAAGTTTGAACAATAAGAAATGCAAAAAAAAAAAATGGAAGTATAACTTCTCAATAACTAAGTCAATCCTCTAAAATTGATTTTGTTTATCAAATAACAAAGCTGAAAGTTATTCTTCAGAATTGTATGTACGAAAAATATAATTTTCTCCATCATACTCACATTTTTTTTCTTGGTCCTGGGAGGAGCGATCGAGGGGGTGAGGGCTTGAAACAAAATCAATTTCCATAAAAGCTGAATCAATCTCTCCCATTTCTTTTAAAATACCGAGTGCAATTTCCGGCAAGTAACGCGGGCTGAGTTGTATGCCTATTTCTGTATTCGAGAGGATTTGATATAAGGATTCGTTTGTATACGAGTTTTGGATTCCACAAATGGAGTTAAGCCGACAATGGGATTGGTATACCTGATCCAACACAAGTACGTACGCCCTTGAATCAAATAACTATGAATAACTGTGTACATGGCTACGACGTCAAAGTACACATGTAATTAATAAATCCTCCCGTTCTTGCTCAATTTATAATAATATTGGTGTTCATTTGGTAATACTTCCATGGATGTGGAAAATCCAAATCATTGTTTGCAGAAATTCTCGCACATATATTAACCACAGAAGTCTCGATACATGTTAATCGATATGTGGAAAATTAAGCTTTACATGGGTGTAACTAGCTCCAGCTTAATAGGACAATATTAGGGAATAGATCGTAATATTAATTATGCACATGATGCCTATAGATATATACCCAGAAAGAAATTAAAGCACACAAGTGCTGCTCGGAGATCGAAGACTGCTACCCATTTTTATATAGGAGATGTTTATGCAAGTTTAGCGACCATCAACATGCAGATAATTTAATTTACAATCGACCCCAATACTCGGAGGTTGTGTATTTTATTTTATATTCAAAAGAAAAGAAAAACCATGGGCTATAAAAAAGATTTTTTCTGTGTAATATTTTAGTTTATATTCAAAAGGAAAAAGAAAAGAAAAACCAAGGGTTACAGAGATGATTTTTCTAGAGGGTATCTTTATCTGCAAGTCCTTTTCAATTATCAAATCATGTTAGAAATACAATATGTTTTTCAATTTTGGAATTATCTATAATTGCCAGCGGGATTAATTAATGCTCTCCATATGGCAAATTACACTCCAGGACTGATCCCCAGCAAGCAAGCAGACAAGTTGGTTCCTCTTCCTCCATTCACAGGCCTCGGGAACACAAAACACATGCGAGCAGGAGAAAAGTCATGGGGCATTTTTACTCTAAATTTCCACTTTTTGCCGTGATTAACTTCCATCAAATGGAAATAGAGCAACCGGAATATTATTGTATTGCTTGAAGGTTTTCCAATTATTTGGGCTCCAGCTTCTCTAAGTAAAAGGAAAAAAAAGAAAAGAAAAGAGAAAGATAAAGAACACAAATTGATCGATTGGGATTTATAGCAGTTAATTAAAGTAGTATATACAATTCAAAAAGGAAAAAGGAAAAAAAAACCAAACAATTAGCAAAAGCACGAGCATGGACTATGTAGTTTACTTATTTATTTATTGAAGTGTGAGCTTTTCTTAATCTTCAAAGAAAGGAAAGCTTGGAAGCAAATTACCAACCCCAATTATAAAATAGTACTATCATTATTATTTGGTGTCGGACTTTAGGTTAATATCTCCTACTCCCTTGCCGTGCCGTCACAGCTACTCATGTTTCCTTGATATCTCATAAACTAAACTATTAGAAATAATAATTAGTTGTGACTTTTATCGAATCAAAGCATCATCGTTGTAATCATGAACTTAAGCCTACAAAATCTCTGTATTACCTTTCTCTCTGGTGATATAATGATAATGTCTTGATATATACACATGTACAAGCTCAAACTCACAATATCATACACCATGATCTATAAAATCTGAGATTTTATGGCTTCATCATGAGTGAAGAGAAAAATAGGTGAAGAAGCAAAAATTATACTGGGTAATTACATCGTACAAAGTAATTATGAAAGCTCTCACTAACCATCATTTCTTTTTCTCATTCACCTGAGTAATCATCAAGACTAGTATTGATCGAGCAAGAAAAGAAATCATCAATGGTGCAACGGGTTGGGACCGGTAGGGACAAGGCGCTTTTCGACACCATAACGCGGATCAATCTCACTTCGAGCTGCTTTCTTATGCACCTCTTCATCAGGCAAAGGGTTTTCACGTTGTTGTTGATGATGTTTTTGGAATGGGGTGAAGTCAAATTTGCTAACAAGAACTTTTCTATTGTGGAAAGGGTGATGAGAGATTGATGAACTGCTTATGTTGTTGATTTGATCTTTGTTGTTGTTGATCTTGGACTTGAAATTACGCAACTCATGAAATGCTAGCAAGAGAAGGTAGAGGCAAAGAAGGGCACATGGAATGTGAGAAGTTTTCAAGGCCATGGAGGAAGAGTAGGAGAAGAAGGGTTTGAAGAGGAAGCATGGAGCAAGAAAATGAGGAGCTAGCTAAAGCGAGGGAAGATTTAGTAGCAGGACGACGAAATTCTTCAAGTTCGGCAGTTTGAGTCTAATGTAGCAGTGTGGGAGAGGATTAAAATGTTTGCGTGGGCTCATTTAATTTTTCACCATTCATGTGGGATTTGCGAGCACCTTTTTATGCTAGTTTAATGCTGAAAGAGAAAGGAGAGGGGGCAGAACCTTTTCCCAATGAGAGTTCCTTAGAAATCAAGCAACAAAACGGGAGTCATTATAATTACAATTGTCAAACCTCGAATTATATTACGTTTGATTACGTTTGTCTTTTAATTCCTTAAAAATAAATATTTCGCTGCCATGTGTATATATATATATATATATATCACCTCTTTACTTTTTCTCACCTTCCACTCTCTCTCTCTCTGGAAGCGTGCTTGTGTGGAAGAGAAGATCCATACGAGCTTTGAGTGAATTGCAACTAAATAAAAGGGTGGGGAATATGCAATCCACATTTTCCATGACCAAAGCAATGTGGCAACTGTTTGCTACAAGTAAGGGACAAAGCAACACATATCGGAACTGTATCCAACAGTGTTTTGTTCAAATTCATGAATCTACGACCTCTCTCTCTCTCTCTCAAAAAACAAAAATTCTTCTTACAGTATATATATATATATATAAGAGTTTGGAAATCAATTCTATACTCTACAAACAAAATAATATGCCAGGGACCTTTGTGTTTCTAGCTGATGTTGCACCATTCATCTTGTGCATGCATGGCTGCGAAGAAATTAATCAAGATATAACTAGTAGTGTGTTTTTGTTAATTAGTGCAAGCTCAAGACAATACTCTCTTCTTTAAAGTTAATCAGAGCATGTATATATACATATATATATATATGTACAGCTGAATAGTTTGAGTGCCAATTAAAACTAAATGGTTTTTTAGATGATTTAATTAAAACTTACCTCCCACGCGCGTCTAATTAAATGTATTTAGATGATGCTAATCTCAAGATTTTAATTTAGAAAATTTAGGAAGAAAAGCACGCTACTTAATTACTAGCTACAAGGCTGATTTCTTGAGAATTTACAACAAGAATAATTTCTTGAGAGTTTAAAGCATGGATAGCTAGGTTAAAATATTCCATTCCAAATCATTTCAGCTTGGAAAAATTGTCAAATATCATTTTAGTATCAAGTAAAATCACCGGCAATGAGAGAGGGAGGTGATTTTTGTTTGGGAAACCACACAATATATAGAACCTGATTCAAGCAATGTCTGACATATGAACTTGTATATGTGGTAACTTTAATGCTTTTCAATGTTGATATTTAGTTATGATATATAAAAGAACGTTGATATTTATTAATTTTATTTCATTTTATTTTATCCCGAAATTAAGGTGAAGATTTCTATTTCTAATTTTTCTAATTTTTTTTCTCTTTCAAGAATAATTAACTACGTACCTAAGTGAATCCAAACACAATTTTTGAAAAATTTCACTAACTAATTTCCATCTTTCTTCAGAAATTTTTTGAAATCACATCCAAAGACGTATCATAGAAAATTACTACTGAACTATTTGAAGTGAAATCGATGTTAATTTCATGATGTTTATTATAATGTATAGCGTAAATTCACCAAATTGCTCAGTGGACACTGCTTCCTTACATAATTTAATTAAATTCGGATCCACTATAATAATTATATGTGAAATCCTCCTTTCCATTAATAAATAAAAAAAATTAAGTAGCTAATAATCTTTTTCACTAAAAACTTCACAACATATATTTACACGCACAGGGCATGGTTTGAGTGAGATCCAATATTAGGTGGGTTGACATAATACGTGGAAGGTTGTCCATCAATTTGTCAACCCAATTACATTTTCTTTTCTAAGTTTTCACCTTGTAAAATTTATGGAGGAGCTATCTAATCTAAATTGAATATCAACCTCCTTACCTCATCCAAAAAAAAAAAAAAACTTGCAATTCCAAAAAAACAAAAAAAAACTCGACTATGGCCCAACCCATTTTCCAAAGTTAATTGGCTTGTACGTGTTCACTCGATCAGTAAAAAAACTAGAAATAGGATTAATAACCGTGTATGAACCCAACATAATGTAGAATAAACTAATTATCTGACTCGTGCTTTGCCAAAAGTCGAATAATTTTTTTTTACAAAAAATAAATATGCAAGTTTTTCAAATTTCTTTTTTTAAAAAAATTTAATTATAAATCAAAAAACCTATGAGAACTAATTGTGTCAATAAATGCAAAAAACAAAGTGTTAATACATCTATTCAATTCATTTAGCTACAAGTCAAATAGTTTTTTTCCAGCACAAAAGAATTAATATGTATGTGTTATTAATATGTTTTTTTTACTTCAAGTAAAAAATATAATTATGAATCACAAAGTCGATGCTTACATATAATAAAATATAATAAAAATCATATGCATTAATAAAAATATGTAAGGTCTCAAACTAATTTTTAACATAGCCAAAAAATAGAATAATGTTGTAATTGCTACAGTAAAACATCATT
>Ga0325410_1008268_pt1 | contig 11271 bp, 6 predicted proteins | sample PopdelMetagenome_16_FD_206182 | JGI IMG/M metagenome (GOLD analysis project Ga0325410, IMG submission 206182) | Populus deltoides microbial communities from Bellville, Georgia, United States - Xylem-PdIQD-R3 | ecosystem: Host-associated > Plants > Phyllosphere > Stem > Wood/Secondary xylem...
TAAAATTCTCTTCAAAAATTAACGTTTCGATACGATAAACCCTATGGAGCTGCTCCGATCGAATCTCTCTCGGGTTCGGATCCCTGAACCAACTAATCGCATCTACAAGCATGAGTGCTGCGTCTCCTTCGAAACTCCGGTATTCTTTTCATCTGCTCTTCGCTTGTTTTCCGAGAAACTGCAATTTTTCAGCGAAAAGACCACAAATTTGCTTAATGTAGATGATAACTCACTGAGTCCCATTACTTGCTTACTGTGACGTTGTTGTGGTTCACTCAAATGTACTTAGACCCCGTCAATAGCTTTTGTTTTTGGATGATTTTTAAAAGTGTGTTTTCCTTGAAAAATCATATTTTTTAAGCTTTTTGATGATTTTGATGTGTTAATGTGAAAAATGATAAAAAATTCTGAAAAAAATTATTTTAATGTATTTTCAAGAAAAAAAACACTCTGCATCACAATGCCAAACAAGCATTCATTATTTGGTTCCCGAGAAAGTGAGAGAAATAAATTTCCATTTTATTCTGTATATATTTTTTTTAATTTTATGTTATTTCGTTGCAATTTTAGAATTCCTTATATATATATATTGTTTTGATGAATTTCAGAGGTCTGAAGGCGGGTTGTTTGTCGACATGACCACATTTCTTGCTTTTGGGAAAGATTATGTGGATTGGAATTATGAGAAGACTGGAAACCCTGTTTATTTACACATAAAGCAAACCAGGAAGGTGGCCCCTGAAGATCGGCCTTCCAAGAAACCAACTCTTTTGGCTATAGGTAATCAAATATTTATGTAATTTTATTGCTGCTTTCATGATCATTTAGTGTTTATGATTGACACTGGGGTGTTCTTAGAGAAGATTGTGGGAATCGATATTGAGACTTGGTTATGAGTTGCAATCACCAATGACTACAGCTTGTTGGGAGAGAGAGCATGCATCTGATTGGATTTGTTATATTGTTTAGAGAGTGATTTTGTAAGAGGTGTATTTATATTGAAATGAAAGCTTACAATCTAATATTTAAGCTTTCGGGTTTGATGCGGTGCTGCTTTGGTATAGATCCTTTTGTTTTGATCCCCCTATTGCTTATAAGAAGAACTGGCTTAAAAAAAGAATTTCAAGCATTGAAAGCACCTCTTTGCTTGCCATCAGATAGCTTCCCCTCGTTTCTCTCAAATATATAAATTATCTTTTTGTAGGTGTTGAAGGGGGATTTGACAACAATGAACCTCAATATGAAGAAACTCACAATATAGTTATATTACCTGATTATGTTACTTTTCCATTCCCTTCAGTGGAGTTGCCAGAGAAGGTGCATTATTGTTCATTAGTCATTTTTTTTAGTTTTTTAATATAAATAAAATTTTACCACCCAGAAGAAGACCTTATTGTGGCTAGTGTTTGCCTAATACTGCAGGTAAGGTTGGCTGTTGATGCTATCATAATGGCTGAAGGTGCAGAGAGGAAAGAGCAACTTGCTGCCTGGACAGCTGATAAGAAGCAAGTTAGTGCATATGCAATGAATTTACCACAGATTGACAATGGTGTTATGGTCCCACCGTCTGGATGGAAATGTGCCAAGTGTGACAAAAAAGATAATTTGTGGCTAAATCTTACTGATGGAATGATTCTTTGTGGGCGAAAGAATTTTGATGGAACTGGAGGCAACAACCATGCCATTGAACATTACAAGGAGACAAGCTACCCTCTTGCTGTGAAGCTTGGGACAATTACCGCTGATCTTGAAGCAGCAGGTAACGCCAACTTGCATTGTGAAGGATTTGAAATTTCCCATATAATAATTTTCTTTGCTTAGCTATGTGCTTGCATATAAATGCCAAAATCATGCATCTTTTGAATGAAGGGTACAAAGTCAAAATTGTATCTATTCACTCCTTGCACCATTACAAGCAATTATATGGTTCCATTTTTTTTAATGTTATTGTATATGCTACACCGTTAAGCAATGTGATGAGTGTACTCAACTAGGAGTAGATTCCTAAAAGAGGAAGAAGTTAGATGCTGGGTCAAAAGGATAGTTGCCCGCATGAAAATTTGTGCATCCTTCCATTTGCTTGATGGCTGTTCTTTAATTGAGTGTCATGAGTGATTTGAAGATTGCTGAGGACAAATTATAGCATGTATTGAACAATATGAAGTGGATTAATGATTGTGCACTATTGTATGTGATAAGTAAATCTTTGTCAGACATCTCTAACAGGCACCAAAGGGTGCTGCTAGAATAAAACCTCACCCAAGACAAAAAACTTACAATCTCTACAGTGTATCTATGCTTCTGATTTCTAAAGGTTTATCTGTTGAAGTTAAATGTCCTAGTCCAGTAATCTTGGGAAGATGATAGGATCTATCTGTAAAACTTTTGCCACAATTTGATGTTATGAGCAGCTTTTAACTTAAGTAGTTGGTGCATTATTGTTTATTAACAAAATGCAATTGCAATCTATGGAAAGTTAGAAATCATAGACTAGGAAGTTGGAGTATTAAAAGAACAGAAACTGGGAGTTTACTTTTTGTGATGATACATACTAATCGTGCACTTGCAGCATGTTTGGAGGATTTATTTGCCTTCATGAAAAGCTGCTAGGTATTCCTCAGTTACATTTCTAATGAAATTTGAAAGAAGTGAACAAAATGGGATTTTGTAGAATGTAGCAGCCAAGCCACCGAGCATTAATTTTGACGTTGTAGAGAAATTTAAAGAAAACTTGATATCTCTATTTATATTAGTCTTAAAATCCTTTATGGGACATGATTCTTAATTAAAACTAAAATCCTTTATAGAAAAAGATTCCTAATTAAAACTTGCCTAATTAATAGAATCCATATAAGTAAAATTAGGATTTCTAAATAGTAAAATATTATATTAAATTAAAAGTCCTAAGTTAAATATGAAAAAGAATCCAAATACAACAAGGTAAGTAAGGACAATCCCGGACAGTAAGTTCTGAGCCTTTTTTGAATACCTTTCCGATCCTTGATCATCATGAAATTTTAACCTAATAGAAAACAGGGCCTTCAGAATCTTTTGTTAAAATTTCAGCTTGATCAAATGGATGGATTAAAAGTTATGCTTGATTTACCAAACTGCACATTGGACTCTTCTTAAACTCTTCAAAACCTAGAAATCTTAACCATTAATGAAATAATGCAATAAACATTATTATGCCAAGAATATGGAAGAAATTTCCCCACGCCAAATTTTTTATTTTTAATTAAGTAGCTTAGGAAAATCTTGAAGGATGAAATTAAGGCTTATTATTATTGCTTGACAATTAATTCTGCAAACTGAATCGATGTTATAATGGTGCCCAATGGTTAGTTCAAGGAAAGAGTTCTAACTTTAACATTGAAGGGAACACATAAAACTCATAGACTAAGATGGACAATACACAAATGTGCAAGTGACTGGTAGAGACAGCCTGGGAATCTTGGGGCTTTGCTGACTTTCCATAATTAATTCTGCTTGTATGGATGTGTTGTCTTGTTGATTTGAAGAAGAGAGAGAAAAAGTGTCTTTGGTTTAACATTCCATGCATTCCAGTTTCTTCTTAATTATTCTTTGAGGATTTGTTTTGCACAACCTCAGAACTAACCATGGGTACATATTGTGGTAGCTCAGATGTTTTCTCATATCCAGAGGATGATAGTGTTGTGGATCCGCTTTTAGCACAACATTTGGCATTTTTCGGCATTGATTTTTCTGCCTTACAAAAGGTTAGTCATCTATGCTGTTTACTGTGAACTATTAAGCGGTACATCTGACATTTAGGTTGACCCTTTTTTTAATGTTATTAATTATTATCAAGCAATTTTCATGCCATTCACACTGTCCTTTTATGATGATGGATGAAATGGAACTATTTGTGACATTAACCTTGATTTGGAAGCTTAAGGAAATTTATACCTATATTTATTCTATGCTGATATGAGTATTACAGGGAAGTTCTTGTTATTCATAGGTGGTAGAGTTTTTGATAACAGTGAATAAGAAAACTAATGGTGTAAAGATGGCCATCTATATGCATTTGCATTATAGGGACATGATCGGTTTTTGGTCTATATATTTTATGCCACAATGATATGTTTTGACAATATCATGTCTTAGTGGTCATCAATATTTCACATTCGCAGCTGTAGTTTGGAAACCATCAACAAAGTTGGAGGATTTTGATTGTTAGTAAGTTTTGAGCAGCTTTGTAAAACTAAACTCTGAAGAGCTCTGGTTTGTCTTATATGTGGTTTGGAATGTGTTTCAATTGGTTTATGTTTCATTGTGTTTGCTGCATTTCTGTCACAATTCATCACTTGCTTTCAAGGAGCAGGCATTATTTTTCATTTAACATCATCTTTTTGTCATTTTGGCTGAGTTTGCCAGTTTTTGACATAATTTAATACCATGATGTCTCATCATTAATGATTCACCCTTAAGGTTTGACCCACTACCAGTATCAATTTCTTGTTTTCAGACTGAAATGACTACTGCTGAGAGGGAACTTGACCAGAATACCAACTTTGATTGGAACCGAATTCAGGAAAGTGGACAGGATTCGGAACTCATTCATGGACCCAGTTATACAGGACTTGCGAATCTTGGAAACAGGTAACCCTGGACTTCATCAAGTGATGTCTTGAACCATGCATTTGTTTGGCTTTCATGTTTACTAATTTTCTTTTTCCTGGCAGCTGCTACATGGCAGCAACGATGCAAGTTGTGTTCTCAACACGTTCCTTCAATTCACGGTTAGTCCACATTAAATATGAGTAAAAATGCTGACATTCATAGATAGATATATTTATATGTATATAAATGTTTCCGCTTTCACATGCATGTGGTGCACAAACATCCACCAATCACTTTTTGGTCAGACATTGTGCTTATTTGTTCATTATTTGGTGCAATAATGTCATCAGATACTACACTAACCAAAGCTTAAAAATGGCATTTGAGATGGCTCCTGCTGATCCAACTGTAGACTTAAATATGCAGCTGTAAGTATAAAGCAGATTAAATATTATGCAATTTTTCACTTGATAATTATAAAACGAAATTCCTGCTACTCATCTCTGATGTTCATTATGTGGCAGTACAAAGCTGGCACATGGTATGCTGTCTGGCAAATACTCGGTTCCAGCACCCGAGGTATGGAAAATGGGACAATATGATGTGCTTGATACAATAGATCACTTTTTTTTTTCCCAATAAACAATTTTCTTATTTGTTGTCCAGAATGCTGCTATCTCAACAACCAACGTAAGCTTTCTATTTAACTTTTTCCTCTTTTATTAGCTCTGGATTTTGTTGCTGGAGATTTTAAAATCTTAAATTGCATTATGAGATGAATAATCTGTTATAATTCTTATAGAATTTTAAGTTTTTGAATGTCATGGATATAGTTACCAAATTCTGAATTATTTCATTTCAAATGCAATTTTCAGCTAATTATATAAGCTACTTGTTAAGTTAGTACCTTTTTTAAAACACAGATTATAGCTCAATGCGAATGATTTTCTTGTATATGTCACACCCTATTGTCTTGTCTTTCTGCTCAGAAATATGCCTTAGTTGTTTTTCTTATCTGACTTTGTTTCCCTTATATTTTCTCTCTCATTTATCTTCTTCTATCCTTCTTCAAATAATAGAAACAGGAAGGTATACCCCCTCGTATGTTCAAAGCAGTTATTGCTGCCAGCCATCCTGAGTTTTCTTCCATGAGGCAACAGGTATGAATCAATGGAAACTGCAAATTTGTTGCTTTCCACATGCATGAATTACTTTTAGAAGATGAACATTCTAAATTGTATAATAAAGAAGCTATATAAATCGTGAAATTTCTAAAGTCTTCCCTTCGAGCTATTTGAAAATCATTCAACTTGAATAATGAGGTTATGAATTAATTTCCCCCCTTTTTGGTTGACAAAAATAAGAAATAAGAAATAAGAAGGCTCTAGTTATAGTGTAACTGGGTTTTGTACATATCAAATTTGACATCAGTAATTTTATAAATTGACAGAAATCTGTACCATTTTCTTTGGGTGCATGAAGATAAATTTTCTCATGTGCTGCTTTTTTGTTTTGGAGGGGGGGAGTGGAGTGTGGGATTCTTGTAATCTACCTCTATCCAAAATAGATCATTGCAATTGTTGTCTGATCCTAAAACGAAAGAATAGGTTTTGAAAAAATGGGTTTCCATGCTTGGGAAAGAAGAAAATACATGTAGAAACATTTCCTTGAAAAATGCATTCAACCTTCACCAAATATGCCATAGTTAGCATAGAGAGGCTTGTTAAAAAATCTAGGAGAGAGGAAGTCAATTTGGTGATTAAATATTTATAATCATCCAGAGGGTACAATTTACTAAATATTTTTGTATCTTGGCTGCAAAATAAAAATAAATAAATATCGGTTGGGTGGGGAGCCTAATAGACAACCATTACTGTTCAAGAACTGATTTCGAGAAATATAATGCCCACATATTTGTAGGATGCATTGGAATTCTTCCTACACTTTCTTGATCAAGTTGAACGAGTTAATGGCGGGAGTTCTGCATTGGATCCTTCAAGGAGTTTCAAGTTTGGAATTGAAGAACGTATCCTGTGTCCATCTGGAAAAGTTGGGTTCAATAAAAGGCTTGACTATATTCTCTCTTTGAATATTCCCCTACATGAAGCTACCAATAAAGGTGTTTTTTCTTTGTTCTATCTCCTTCCTTTGAAACATATACCTGGAGTTATATGTTAACAGTGTACATGTGGGAATTCAGAAGAACTAGAAGCCTTCCACAAATTGAAAGCAGAAAAGATTTCTGAAGGAAAGGATGTGTAAGTACAAATGTTTAGCTATCCTGTTTTACTTTAAATTTTGTCTTAGTTTAGTGAGTTGTTTCAGGTCCAGTGATGAAATTGTGCGTCCAAGGGTTCCCCTAGCAGCATGCCTCGCTAATTATTCAGCTCCAGAGGAGATACAAGATTACTATAGCACTGCCTTGAAGGCTAAGACAACAGCACTGAAGTATGCTTTTTGATATTTCTCTGGTTTATGATGATGTCATTAGTGTGTTCAGACACCCTGATGCAAAGCTAATTTTTTTTTCCTATGTGGATATATGCTGCAGGACTGCTGGTCTAACTTCATTCCCTGATTATTTGGTGTTGCACATGCGAAAATTTGTATTGGAGGAAGGCTGGGTGCCAAAAAAGCTTGGTAAATTTTAGATGGCTTCAACACTTTTCTTACTTTGCTGGTCTCTAAAATACAGATTTATAATTATTGTTGATTGTTTTTATCTGTTCAGATGTCTACATAGATGTTCCTGATATCATAGATATCAGCTACATGCGAAGCAAAGGCCTTCAACCAGGGGAGGAGTTGTTACCAGATGGGGGTACACAATACTCTTTGGAATTTCCAACTTCTATATTTTATTTGATTTTTTCTATGGAAAATTTAGGATAAATTTTGTATATGTAACGGGTTAATTCATTCAAGTTATCCTACATGCTAAGTATTTGGTATTGTGGTGCAGGGTGTTTTTCACTTGAAAATGCATCAAAATAATTTTTTTTTTCAATTTTGTTTATTTATTTTTAACATCATCACATCAAAATCATTGAAAAGCACAAAAAAGCATCAATTTGATGCTTTTTCAAGTGAAATGCTCTTTTGAAACACATCCAAAAACATAAGCTACCGCATTCCCAAACACTCACTAATAAGCCACAATATGTCAACGCTGTAACAGCTCTGCTCGTTACATACTTGTCACCCTATGCCTTGAATTGTTTTTTTCCATTCTCAAATTAGGGAAAAGGCGTGGGGAAGAGGTGAGTGGCTGAACTTTATGAGTGACCTAGAATTCCCACCAAATTATGAGGTGCATTTCCACTGGTGACATTGCGACTAATCATTTGATCAACTGTTCACAAGAGATTGCATGTTAGTTGCTCACTAGGTGTAAACTGAATTAAGGTGACCTGTATCATTTCTTCCATTATTAGAAAACCACTGACAAGTTTTCTCAAGTAATTTTTTTTTTCAATTTTTTGTTCCTCTGCTGCTGAATAACCCCCTCAAAAAATAACAAACAAATAAATAAAAGAAACAAAATTGAAGTTGTCGGTCATAGAGACTAAATTGTTGATCTTTCTTTTTGAGAATAAATTGTTGCATTGTTGCATAGATTGATGCTTGTGTTTCTGATCTGTGAAACCTATGCTCTTGGGTTGTTGTCGCCACTATTTAATGGTGGCATATGGTCATCTATCTCAGTTTTTTGTTTTGGGCAGAGATTTAGAGCAGTTTTATTTTAATTCTTCTTCCATGATTTCATACTGCACAGTCCCTGAGGCAGAGGTGGAATCAAATAACCCTGTGGCCAATGAGGATATTGTTGCCCAGCTTGTCTCAATGGGGTTCAATCATCTACATTGCCAGAAAGCTGCCATAAATACCTCAAATGCTGGAGTAGAAGAGGCTATGAATTGGTTGCTTGCTCACATGGATGACCCAGGTATATAAAATGTATGCTTCATTGTCAGGGAACTAAGCTTCTATTGAGATCCAGCTTCTGTGGATGTGATGTAGGAGGCAGTAATACAGTTTCTGTAATTGATATGATAACATGCCTTCTTTCAGATATAGATGTTCCTGTTTCCCAAGGGACACATGGTAATGAAGTTGATCAATCGAAAGTTGATACCCTACTATCATTTGGTTTTCAAGAAGAAATTGCTCGAAAGGCACTTAAGGCATCGGTAAAGATATGCTTCTTGTTCTTTTAGGCTTAAGGATTACATTTGGCAACATTGCTGTACAAAGAACTGTGAAACTTAAACTATTTCATGAATTTTTTTTGGGAACTCTCCAGGGTGGTGACATTGAGAAAGCTACAGATTGGATATTCAACAATCCTGATGCTTCTGTGTCATCTGACATGGACACCTCCACATCAAGCTCTAAACCTACTCCTGGTGACACTGAATTACCTGACGGAAGAGGGAGTGAGTTTTGAACCCTTGTCTTCACTTTATTGATCATAAGCATTTTATAATGCTCACATGTTTTGAATCTTACATGGCTGCTTCGATGGAATGTTTATTGTTCCTTTGCACATGCTATATATCTTATGTGGCCTGGTGCATTTTCTATTTGCATTTCCCTTCTGTAGTCGTTCTTTTCCACTAGAAATCATTATAGTGGCCTTAATGGAGATCCCTTAAATATTTGGTGTTGTATTTAATTTTCAACTTAAAGATAGGTTACCATACTGAAATGTTAAAAGACTTTTGACTATTGGAAGGACAAGGCAAAACCTAACTTTCTTTTTTTTCAATAGTGTTCTCTTCAAATTGTGCTACATAAGTCTTTTATTTCTATTCCTAGAGTTTTCAGAAGCTTAGATTTGATGGAATATTATGTGTCTGCAATGGATTGCCAGCATCTGCTGTTATTTTCTTAAAACTGTTAAATTATACATTTCTCTACATAGCATCGTTTCCTTTATCTGAGTCATATAACATCGATCATTCAGATCAAGACCAGCTGTTTAGCATTTGATCTTGGTAGCACTTTTGAGCGGTTGGACATTCGCATTAAGTAGTTGGTTATGTGGCTTAATGCAGGATACGGGCTTTTTGGGATAGTGAGCCACATGGGAACCTCTACCCACTGTGGACATTATGTTGCTCACGTCCTGAAAGATGGCAGATGGGTAATCTTCAACGACAACAAGGTTGCGGCATCCATAAACCCCCCCAAGGACATGGGGTATTTGTACTTCTTTGAGAGGCTTGACAGCTGAATTGTGTGGCGTTTGACATTGGATGGGGGAGAGATTCAGCGGCAGAAGAAACAAGATTTCAGTCTTTTGGATCACTGACAGTTGACTATCCATGGGTTCTTGGCCTTGCATATTGTGGCTTGATGGAGCAAGTCTTGCCTCTTGGCCAGAACAATTTTCCTATGTACGTGACTTTAATTCTAGACATGCTTGATCCTCTTTTCAAAATAATATGAAAAAAATCAAATCATTGAACATACGAGGGTGAGTAGTATTAGAATTTGAATGTGGAAACATGTGGTGACCTGCCATCTCCTTCATCTTACTCCTTTATCTGTCAATAACCATGATTTTTGTTATCTCCATATTCAGAGTAGTTGGAAAAAAAAAAAAACTTTATTTTGTTATTCTTTACTGGTACTGCCCCCCTGTTTTCTGCAATTCACAAAGAGAATACATTTTCTAAATGACCTTTTTAAGCTCTTAATATTCTGTAAATCTTTTAAACGAATTTTGAAGGAAGCCCATTCCCTTATTTTTGTTTTGTTGGGTTCGATTTTAGGATGAACACTGTCTGTTGCAAATCCACATTGAGATTTGCTATCCATTTTATTCCTGCAGCTAGGTGTCGTCTCATTGAGGATGTACACTCGCTTGCCTTTTAACCATCAAGCCCATCCTACCTTTTATAATTAGGTTTATATATGGTATATGATTGAGGCTGGATAGCTTCAAGATGACAATGCTTATGGATTGCATGAAAGCAATGGGAAGAACCACTGTCCAATTCACGTTGCATTGAAAGACGAAGGGAATCGTCAAGAGTGGTGGCAATAATATTTTTAGCTAAATTGGCGTGGCTATAATCCAGACAACATTTGTTTTTTGATATATATATATTTTTTTACTTAGGTTGCAATGTTTTTCGACAGGGTGAATATTTTTTCAGTTTGGTTTGGTTTGATTTTTGCTTAAAAAACAAATCTGATTTTTTTAAAATTTAAAATAAAAACTGAATCAAAACCAGTTTGATTAGGTTAGTTTATATAAAAAAACCAGGAAAACACATTTTCTTTCGAGGCTCTTTGTGATTTTTCAAGGGTTTTTAAAAGCCTTGTAATTGATGTAAAAATTCGTTTTGATTAGGTTAGTCTTTAAGGGTTTTTAAATGCGCAACACTTGTCCAATTGATGTAAAACATATCATGCCAAGAACATAATAAATCTTCATTTTACACATTAAGAATATTGCTGAAAAATTCCTTAATAAACATCATAACCTTCCCTGCAATAAAATCTCATTTCAATCTTTTTTTCAAAGATTCATATTCAAAAGAACCAAATTGAATTATCATGGCAGTGTACTTCATTTTATCAACAGCTTTTACTAAAAAATAAATTGCATACTACTAATTAAAAGTCCCATTTGGCATCACTCACAGGAAAAGAAAATTTATAATACAATTCAAC
>Ga0325410_1008271_pt1 | contig 11271 bp, 4 predicted proteins | sample PopdelMetagenome_16_FD_206182 | JGI IMG/M metagenome (GOLD analysis project Ga0325410, IMG submission 206182) | Populus deltoides microbial communities from Bellville, Georgia, United States - Xylem-PdIQD-R3 | ecosystem: Host-associated > Plants > Phyllosphere > Stem > Wood/Secondary xylem...
CACAGAAAAAACAACCCGTTTAATTTCAAGCTTTTACCACCGAACCACATACTAGATTATTATTGTAGTAGGACTGGAGGGGGGGAGGGAGAGAGAGATGATTGGATTAATGGTGTTATTAATTGTTATTTCCACCTATAATTTTATGTATCAATCAATATATATTTTCTAAATTAATTTTTTTATGATATTGTATGTAAAAAAAAACCTTTAAATCTAAATTTGATGTGCCAATAAGCTTTTGTTTTTATATATTATTTTATATTTTTGTAATTAGTTGAGTTTAATTTTTTTTTAAAAAATCATGAAATGGGAGTTGAACAATACCCCAAACAACTTTAATTATTTGTTTTTGTGTTTTAAAAATATTTTTTTGAAATTTTTTTTTTTTCAAATTAGTTTTTTTAAATGTTTAGATGAACAGTATAAAAAACAACGCTAATAATAATAAAAAAATAAAATAAAATTCTAAAAAAAAAAAGTTTAAAACTTAATTTGAAGATCATCGCCATCGCCATCGCCATCGCTGCCATCATAATCATTATCTACTTGTACATGAGGATGATTCAAGCGGTTATGGGAGGAGGAGGGAAAGTCAAACAAATTCAGTTGGGGTAACTATCTGTATTCTTAAGGGCCAATCATTGCTCGCCAAGTCAACTAGGATAGTCCAAAACCCGCCAAGATAACCGTCGCCACTTCCCTCCCCATTCACTTTTGAAAGGCGTGTGGCCTTCTCAGAAAGGACTTGAGATTGCTGATTGACAACGGGAAATTCTCAGATCTTAAGTGATAAATTATTTTTTATTTAAAAATTAATTAAAATAATATTTTTTTAATTTATTTTTAATATTAGTATATTAAAACAATATAAAAAAATTAAAAAAATAATTTGAAATAAAAAAAAATATTTTTTAATTTTTATTAAAATATTTTTAAAATACAAAAATAAACAATACCTTAATAAAATTATTCAATGAAAATTCTGAAAACTAACCTGAAAAAAAATGATATTTAGACCTGGTTAGGGATGTTGATAAAAAAAAAGTTTGGATCACTTTATTATTAGATTGATTATTTTTATTAAAATGATGAGTTAACTCATATAAATTTAGTTAGATTAATCAAGTCATTAAAAAACTATTTAGGTTAATTAAGTTTGTTGAGTTAATACTTTTTTTTTTGGTATAATCATGAAACTTGGTCCAAAATAAGTTTTAAATCATGAATTTTCTAGATTAACTCGTTAATCAGATTGAATTTAATAATTACTATAAAAATAAAAATTATTTAAGTTTTCATATACAAATAAGGTTAAAAATCACGAGGATAGTTGAGGTTTTAATATCTAGAAAAAATTCTCTCTCATATCATATATAATCCACCATCCATTAAATTTTTGAAGAAATTCATTAATTTTTCTTCCTCTTTGCATCAACAAGATTTCTTGAAAACTAGACTTTGTTTCCAGCCTCCTCTGTAAATAAAAATAAATAAATAAATAAATAAAGAAATTTATCTTATTTGAATTTAATTAAAAAATATTATTTTAATATATTTATAAATAAATTTCTTTTTAAAAAATCATTGTCATATCAATGATACATACCCAAACACTCGGAATCAATCAAAGAAAAAGAAAAAGCATTTGCTGTCACCCTCTTAATCAATTAAAAGAACACAATCCTATCAATGATGTGAAAGTGAAGAAGATGATTAGGAATTCAATTTAAAACCGAAAGTGTTAAAAAGCAAAGGAATTGGGTGCGGAATGATTCTTGAGTAACTATAATCAATCTCTCCTTCTCATGGTTAATTGTAATAATTAGATTAACGATAAGAAATTAAGGCAAGTACCAAGCATCGATATTGAACTTAACTAATTAACTTTCAGTTAATCTGCAACAACCTACAAGTCAATAAAGTTAATTATTTTTTTTTTAAATCAGAACAATTTTATTTTATTTTTTAAAAAAATCAATAAGTTTTAACCAGATCATGTATTAACATGCTTGATTAATTAGGTCAACTCTCAAAATAATTTTTTTTAAGATGCAACCCAACTAAAAAACATGTGTGTATCGACCTATCTAATAAGTAGGGATAATCATTTTTGGTTTGGTTTGGTTTTTTTTTTAAAAAACAACCAAACTTAATTTAAAAAAAAAAACAGAAACCGAACCGAAACCGGTTCAAACCAACCAGTTTCGGTTCATTTTTTAGGACAAAAACTGGTTCAAACCGGTATGTCTCGGTTTTTCCGGTTTTGGCTTGGTTTTTCCGTTTGGCTCGGTTTTTTTCGGTTTGGGTTCGGTTCGGTTTGGTTTTTTTGGTTTTTTGCTTATAAAACTAAAATCAAACCGGCCGATTTTTTCAAAATTTTAATCGGTTCAATTGGTTTTTTTTTACGGTTCGATTTTTTTAGTTATTTTTTTCAATTTTCTTGGTTTAATCGGTTTTTCGGTTTTTTTCTCACCCTTATAACAAGATTAAGTTTAGCAATAATCATACCAATTGGTTGCAAATTAAATTAAAATAAAATAAAGAGAATAAAGTTTGATGAGATATTGGCTACATATTTATTAGTTTCAATGCTTAGGCAAATAAATAAATAGATAAACACAACAAAGAAATAAAAAAAGAAGAGAAAGTATTCAAGTGAAAGATAAAAATCCCATGCTTATTATTCAAGAGAAAGAATTAAAAAAAGAAGAGAAATATTCTTCATAATCATAAAAGGGGAAGTGTGTGACCTGTTTGGCAACTCAATCCAAGTGCTTATTTTCTAGTTGCTCGATCTTCCATTTATACTTATAATTGTGCTTCTTTCATTTTCTGATACATTTTTCTTTATTGCAAAAAGCAAAGCATGGGATATAACAATGTTCCCAATCCAAGTAGTGCCTTGGCATATAATTTTAGATTCAGATTCCACACCACCTTCCATCAAATTAAAGCTTAATTATCCCACTAATTACATAATCAGCAATACAATTCAAGTAAATTTCTTAAATTCTAATTAATATTTAATAGTTAGAACATAATTTCATTCAGATTATATATACTAGTTTGAGAATATTGCCTAATCGTCGCCTTCAAAACGTTTTCAAGCTTCTGTTGTTTCATATATATTTTTTTCCCATAAATACTATATATGAACAAAGGATTTGCTGAAAGATCTCGGTATTATATATTGGGAATAATACATGATATATATATATATATATATATATATATATATATATATATATATATAATTCAAGAAATTTTGTATTAATTAGTCTCTAATCATGTATTTGTCATAATCAATTGCTGCTAAAAGCAGCAAAAATGTTCTCTTAATAAAGATAAATAAAAGGCATAATCAAAATGTTCTCCCACTTGAAAAAAAAATTCATCTTAATTGAAATGGAGAAGGAATATTAATGAAACCTTGACATGCAACTAATATCAATTAATTATCCTGCTGATCAACATGTCATTAATTCTTTTATTCTCTGGGTGATTATCGAAACTCAAATTAGAAAAGAAAAAGGCCCCATGGATTAAAGAATGGTATTTTGTAAGTCGTCACCATATTCAACTTTAATGCAAGGTCCACAAAATTAACAACTAACTTAGTTATTAAGAATATGGTTAAACAAGTCCTCAAGTGGCGTAGCGTGATGACAAAGGGTTTGAGATCTGCACAGCAGGTCTCGAGTTCGAGTCAGGGCGTGCACTTCTTGTAAGAGCCTGGGATAGCCGGGGTTTTACTCCCTTACCTGGGCCCACAAAGTGCGCTTTCCGGGGAGATGAGATTTCCTCGAATCCAAAAAAAAAAAAATATGGTTAAACAAACCCTGAGGAGTAACTCAATTGGTTAGATCTCGGATTTGCTCTCCAATGATCACGAGTTCAAGTCCCTCAAAACCATTAAAAGCTTACATGGTTGTTAATTTTAGGGTCTGTGGGATTAGTCGAGATGCATGCAAGTTGATCCGGACATCCACGTTAATAAAAATATAAATATAGTTAAACATGAAAAGAAAAGTAATAAAGATAAAGCAAAAAACTTCCAATAAAAAAATGAACAAAACAAACTTAACCGACTTTTATTAACTCATCTAAAAATAAACACACGAAGCAAAACATAAATCTACGAAAAAAAATTATAACATTAATACAACCAAATAGCTTCTTTATAAACTCTTTACTTAACTATATAATTATTTTATCTATGAATATATGTAAAATTCATAGTAGAAAACATAAAATAAGTATGAGAGACATTATTAAAATCATCATAGCTTTATGATATCGCTTTCTTTTATTCAATAATTATTTTATATGAATTAGATTCTCTAATTCAGATATTAAAAATTATATAACAACAATGAATACTAGAAAAAAACTTTTCGGATCGTCGAAAACTCAACTTCATTGAATCATGCATGTAAAACAAGAAAATATATAAAGAAATTCCCTAAAGAAATTAAGACAATATAATTATACAAAGATCATGCAAAAATGAAGCGTTATGGAAGGGAAATCTCTCCCAACTCGAGTGCCTCAAGGCATGGAACTATGAATAGTGAAGTGACTATGGGTACTATGGAGAGATTTGGTCATGTAGGGTCTAAGGTGTTTGCTCCTCGTACATTGTTTTTCCTTTTTTGGCCATTGTCGAACGATAGCCAGCATGTGTAAATTTACTTGTTCCAGAACACAGAGGGAAACAAAGCAGTTAGTGCAAAAAATCAGAACCAACACGTTTTCCAAAGGGGGCACAGGTCAATAGCCAATAAGAAGCAAGTGGGTCTCTCTCCACGTTGAATCCTCCTCCTTAGTCAATGAGACTTCTGATCAGTTTCTTTCTTTTAATTTCTGCTGTTATAGACAGTCCTTGGGGTGCGAAACTCCCAGACACAGACACAAACTGGATAGTGTCGAACAATTTCACCGTGGGATAGCATGCTTTGAAACGTGGTTCAAACTGTTTTATTTTAAAATTTTAAAATTAATTTTTAAAAAATAAAAAATATTATTTTAATATATTTCTAAATAAAAAACATTTTAAATTATAATTATTATTACATTTCCAAACACACCCTAGTATCTCATCAGTGTTCTCATCCATAATTATGATAGTCTCTTACCATACTTATCTATTTACATCCATGCTTGATAATAAGGTAGTGAAACTATAATAATGTTTGTTTTATAAAGTGTTTTTACTCGAAAATATATTAAAATAATATTTTTTTATTTTTATAAAATTATTTTTAATACCATGATATTAAAACTACCCGAAAACATAATTTTTTTCTCTAAATTTTAATGAAAACAGGTTGAATGTCCAACTATACGTGGGTGTGTTCAATTTGAACGACGAGCTAGCTTAAATGGATGGAAACATTTGATATATTTATTAATGTTTTTGGCAAATTGATTGAGTGATATGGGAATAAAGTAACCCCTGAAGATAAGGCATCTTGGTGCTGCTCACATAATTGCATTTTATTATATACTTATTAATTATTAGCATCTTACAGAAAGCTAGAGAACTAAACATACATGCACGGGCACTGGTTGGTTTTCTTTGCATATTATCATCCACAGCCTTAGCTTCTTTCAAATCAAGATCAGGCAAGAAGAATATTTTCCCAGACAAGTCTGTCCATCAATCATGGAATATTAATGTAGTACTCTCTTCCTTAATCGTAATTAATTTCCCTTAATTATGAGCAGATGTAATTAACTAACTGCTGCTTGTATTCATACCAGTATCACTACAATTGCCCAAGAGACCCCCCTTTCCACGACATCTTTCCTACACTCGAGAATACAAGGTCATTTTTATTTTATTTTTTTTGTTTTAAATTAATATTTTTTTTTATGTTTTCAGATATTTTGATTTGCTGAAATAAAAAATAATTAAAAAAATAATTTTAATGTATTTTTAATTGAAAAATATTTTGAAAAAATAATTGTTACTATACTCCCAAACATCCCGAATACAACAACATGACACATAGATTGGACAAATCAATTTTTGTGCAGTGAATATTGTAAAATCCAACCCAAACCCGATCCATACATCATACGGATGATTATTAATATTTTGACTATGTTTTCTACATGCTTATTGCAACATTGTAATTGCTACAATGTACACATTTGCCACCAAATTTAGCATTTCTCATGCATGCTCGGTCATATATCCTTACCTTATAAAGAGATCCATCTCAATAAATGCCTGAAAGTCATTTAGAAAATAATGATGTTATTTCCATGAAAAGAAAAGGAAAATATAAATATCATTAATTAACCTATCTATTTGCAAGGAAAGTCTTAATAATTAATTTTAAAAACTTGATACTTAACTCGTGTTTTGTGGCGGGTAGTATCAAAAGTTGTTTTAATGCCATAAAATAAATATACAGGTTTTTTTAATGTGTTTTTTTATATATAAAAAAATCTTCATTGCTAATCAAAAATTTAATTCATGTATTTCATTAAATAAATTAAAAACTATAGGCATCAATAAAAAAAGAATATAATAATTTTAAATACAAAATTATATTGATACATAATTTTAAATACAAAATAATCAAATTCCAACAACTTTTTGAATACATATACTCATATCTCCATAACATGATAGTCATCCTTTCTTTTCATTATTCTTACAATCCGTATAAATACCATTTCTAGCTTAAATACACATAATAATTTACTGTATAAAATGAACTAGTTTTACAAAATAAATTAATAAAGGAAGATTTGGAACATGATCTCGATATAACCTGGAGAACAAATAGAAGTATATATAAAATACAATTTTTCAGTATACTAGTGATCATCCCAATTAATCACACAAATACTATTATATTATATTATATATTATAAAAATAAGATGTTTATTGGGCACACAAATATTATTATATTATATATTATAAAATAAGTCAAAAGAGCTTAAAACTACTATTTTGTCTTTGGGTGACAAAATTATTTATCTTTTTAGGGGAAGGCTAGCTTTTAAAACAAAATTATTTTTTTATCCGACCTTATTACTTTTAAAAAAAATGCAAAACAAATTGTGTGAGAGCAAGCATAAGATGCTTGATTTATAATGTTTTGTTTTTGTTTGTTTTATAGGTCACTAAGCTGATAACACATATAAATTTTTTTATTTATTAAATTCTTAGATTTTTTTACTTATTTTAAAACATTTATGTATGAACATTCCTTTTTATATTAGCAAAATGCTAGACAGTAGCGTAGCGCGAGCTATTTATTTAGTATATGCTAAAAGAAATTCGTGTTTCCTTGTAGAAATGGTAGATTTATAAATTTTTTAAAAAATCTTTACCTAACTAGTAATATAGTAATGATAAACCTATTTTGTTTTTTTTACAAAAAAATTATTTAGATTTTTTCCCTTTCTTCTTTACACTTTGAATATTTATGACTTTACACTTGCCTATTTATAACCACTCCTTTTGTTCTTGTCTTTATTTTTTTTTAGTTTTTCCTTTTTTGTTTTACACTTTTTTTTGGAAAAAATATTATTATTTTTTATTTTTTATACGAATATTTATCATTCTATACTTGGTCTATTTATAATGTTCTTTTTATTCTTATCTTTATTTTCTTGTAAATTTTTTTACACTTATTTTTGGAAAACTATTATACAAAGACTAAAATAAAATGGTATTGTAGAGTAGCAATTGCAACATTGTCTTATTTTTCTTCTTTATTAACTTGAGATCCTACACTTCTTTATTAACGCATATATATGATCTTCATTTTATTTTATAATATGTAAGTATCGGATTTTTGATTTACAACTATATTTTTTTACTTAATGTACGTAAAAAAACTCGTTAACAATGCTTACACTTTATTCTTTTGTGTTGGGAAAAAAATTATTCGACTTGCAGTGAGATAAGTCGAATAGACACATATACTTTTATTTTTTTGCATTTATTGACATATATGATTTTTTATTTATTTAATTAAACATATACATAGACTATTTGATTTATGATTAGGATTTATTTTTGTCAAAAACAACATTGAAAAAATCTATCTATTTATTTTTTTATTAAAAAAAACTCTTCAACCTCCAACAAAACGTGAATCAAATAGCTAATGCAACTCTAACACATCACGCCAAATATAGCAAGTGTGTTATAGAATAATTGACGTTAATAAATATTTGCATGCAGTGAGCAATAATTGAAATTAAATTTAATTAAAATTTATCCCTAATATCTCATTACTTACATAAGCAGTAATTACATTTTGCCAAGTACGATCAAAATATAGATGTAATGTATTTTTCTAGGTGATAACTCTGTTTAAATTAAATAAATAAATAAAATATATAGTAACGTTAAGAAATAGCGATGAGCAACCCAGAAGTAAAATGCAAAATCATTTGCTTAAATATCCTATAATTACCATATTAATATTTTGACTAAACAACAGGCCTATGTTGAAAATTAGAATTTTCTACATTTTAATTGCTCCTATATGCACATTTGCCACCAAATTAATTTAGCATTTCTCATGCATGCACTTAATTTCATATATCCTTACCAAAAAGAGACATCAATTTTAATAAATGCTCGAAAGTCATTTAGAAAATAATTAGGTTATTTCCATGTAAAGAAAAGGAAAATACAATATTTTCTATTTTTAATTACAATTTTAACAATTAATTTTAAAATCCAGTCTATTAACTCGTGTTTTGCGTTTTGTTGTGGGTAGAATTAAAGTTTTTTTAACACCAAAAAATAAATGTGCATGCTTTCCCAATGTGTTTTTAACATAAAAGATATATATTGTGAATAAAAAATTAATTAATACATTTAATTAAATAAATTAAAAATTATATGCGTCAATAAATGCAAAAATGAGTTGCTGATGCTAACTAAAAATCATACTAAGAAGTTGAGATAGATACAAATTAAGATATTTGACATCATAATACGGTTATAGACCCGATTGAGTTTAATAACTCCGTTTCTTCATTTAGTTAAACGATAGTAAAAATAAACATGTACAATAAAGGAGAAGAAAAGCAGGTGGATTAAATAAAACTTTTTTTTAGTGAATTTTTGATTAGTCATAAGATTTCTCTTTTATCCATAATAGTGTTAGGAACAACGCACTAAAATCTTATCGGTGGTGGGGCACAAGTCAGCGGAGGACTGATAGTATGGTTCTAGTGAATTTTTTTTTCTTCTCCTTGATAAAATATAAAAGTTTCCTCTTATTTGTTTTGTGTAGATAATTTGGTTCTCGTTCTCTAATAAATTAATTAATAATTTGATCTCAAAAGACTAAAATTAAAAAAAAAACAATGACACAAAAAAATTCCTATTGATAGCTACAATTTTTTTACCATAGATGTTTTCTAGTATATTTTGTAATTGTAACGTAAATTGATAGCAAAAGACAAACAAAAAAGCAATTACTAACCCAAACAAGGTGAATAGTATTTAATAATAGATACACACTTGGCACCATAACTAAGAATTATCTATACCGTATTAAGGATATATTTAGTAATATGGTTTAATTTATTTTTAAAGTGTTTTTTAAATTATTTTTGATTTAAAAAGGTATTAATTTAATATTTTTAAGTTTTTTTTTTAAAATTATTTTAATGTTATCATAATTATACGAATTAAATTAAAAGACATTTTTACGAAGTCCCTGCGCCACATTAGCCAACACACACTAAAGGCACAAACAGAGCTAAGACTCCAAAAACACAAATTTTAAACGGATAAGACAATGTCTACTCACTCCTAGTCAACTTGCCACACAACACTCTCGAAACCATCACTCTCCCGTTCTATATATTCCTGTGCGAACCTACTTCCCATTTCACTTTCTAACTCCATTGCTGAAAAACAAGAAAGATTTGAGAGTGAGCTCTAAGAGTGATAGCCCACATGGAGAATGGAGTTAGAAAAGAAAACAACCCCCCTTCCTCTTCTTTCAGTCTTCAACAACAACCTCCTGCAACAAACCCTAGCCCACTGAGAAAGATCATAATGGTTGCATCGATAGCTGCTGGTGTTCAATTTGGTTGGGCACTACAGCTGTCTTTGTTAACCCCATATGTGCAACTCTTAGGCATTCCTCACACATGGGCTGCTTTCATCTGGCTATGTGGCCCGATTTCTGGCATGTTAGTCCAGCCAACAGTGGGGTACTACAGTGACCGATGCACCTCCCGTTTTGGCCGTCGTCGCCCGTTTATTGCGGCGGGGGCTGGTTTTGTTGCCATTTCTGTGTTTCTCATTGGCTATGCCGCTGACATTGGCCATCTCTCTGGTGATTCCCTCACAAAAACAGCTAAGCCACGCGCCATTGCTGTGTTTGTGGTAGGGTTCTGGATTCTTGATGTTGCTAATAACATGCTTCAAGGTCCATGTAGGGCATTTCTTGCTGATCTTTCAGGGACGGATCACAAGAAGACTCGTACAGCCAATGCTTTCTACTCTTTCTTTATGGCTGTTGGCAATGTTCTTGGCTTTGCATCTGGGTCTTACACTCACTTGTACAGAATCTTTCCATTTTCAAGAACCAAGGCTTGTGATGTTTACTGTGCAAATCTCAAATCTTGTTTCTTCATCTCCATTGCCTTGCTTTTAACGTTGACAATTCTAGCTCTCTCTTACGTACGTGAAAAACCCTGGTCGCCGGAGGGAAGTTCCGGTGACGGAGGTAACGGAGAGGAGAAAGAGGAGGAGGGTGGAGAAGCTAAAGAGTCGACGCCAGCGCCTTTTTTTGGGGAAATAGTCGCTGCTCTTAAGAACTTGCAAAGACCTATGAGGATCCTACTTTTGGTGACGTGTCTAAACTGGGTTGCGTGGTTTCCTTTCTTGTTGTTTGATACTGATTGGATGGGGAGAGAGGTGTACGGTGGTGATTCAAGTAGAAATGCTGATCAACTGAAGATGTATGATCGTGGGGTCCGTGCAGGTGCATTGGGGTTACTGCTTAACTCGGTGGTTTTGGGATTCACTTCACTTGGTGTGGAGGTTCTGGCTCGTGGGGTTGGCGGGGTTAAAAGGCTGTGGGGGATTGTGAATTTTATCTTGGCTATTTGTTTGGCTATGACTATTTTGATCACCAAAGTGGCTCAATCTAACAGAAGGTACACCACCGTGAATGGAGGAACCCACCTCTTGCCGCCGCCATCTGGTGTCAAGGCTGGTGCTCTAGCCCTTTTTGCTGTTATGGGCATACCTCAAGCTGTAAGTTGTT
>Ga0325410_1008278_pt1 | contig 11266 bp, 5 predicted proteins | sample PopdelMetagenome_16_FD_206182 | JGI IMG/M metagenome (GOLD analysis project Ga0325410, IMG submission 206182) | Populus deltoides microbial communities from Bellville, Georgia, United States - Xylem-PdIQD-R3 | ecosystem: Host-associated > Plants > Phyllosphere > Stem > Wood/Secondary xylem...
TAACTACTACGTTTCATAACTTATTTATTCCCTCTTGCCATTCTTTTGAATTTAATGTATATCCTCAAATTAATATTGTTTGTACCCAATATCATGACAACACAATCGAGAAGTGGGTAGAAATTCGAAATTATTTTGTCTTGATAAATTTGTAAGTTCTAACTGAAGGAAAAATGAAGAAGATAAGTTCCACAGACAGCAAGAGAAGACAGTTTATGTGATTGAAGTTTTTACAATCTTTAAAGAGTTTTTATTACTTTTCCTTGAGGTTTAAGTTTTGTAAGGCCAAGAGCTCATTTGTTTTGCCTAAAATATTTCATACATGAAAAATATTATTTTACTTGTAAAATATTTTTCTGTAAAATATTTTACATAAAAAATATTTTTTAATATTTGGTTTAAAATATATTTTCATGTAAAATATTTTAAATGTAATATTTTTTAATAGTGGTGGTCGTGATTGATATAGTTGGATAATATTGTAATTGAATTCCTATTGGTAAAATATTTTATAGAACTTCATGAGCTGAAAATATTTTTCAGTTAATAAACTAAATTTTAAAATTGACTGCAAAATATTTTACTTTGACCATTTTTCCTGTAAAATATTTTATCAGAAACAAACTTTTTGAAAAATATTCTCTAGAAATAAACACAAGAAAATCTAGAAAATATTTGCTTGTAAATATTTTAGCAAAATAAACATACAACACGTGTTTTTCCAACATTCTAATCTAATCAAAGAGGCACTATCATTAATATATTCCTAATAATTAACGATATATTTGCTAGTGGTTTATTAATATATATTTTTGAATTTTTTTTGAATTATTATAGAAAAGATACTATCATTCAAAAATATTCTACCCGAGATAATCTACACTGTTACTCTTGTTTTTTATTCCTAATAATTTGTTATACATTATTTACCACTAGTCTATCTACATAGGTTATAGTGAGTCTATTGCTAAGAGTTAAACTTTGGGTGACTGATGTAAAGCCTAACCATTCTAAGGTATGGTTCATCTATTTGGTCACTTCCAGTTATTATTTTTTTTTATAATATTTGGTGAATTGGCATGTCTACACCTTGTTATTCTTGATAATGGCATATCAAACCTTGCAAATTAATAACTAATGAACTTATATTGGGTCATGGAACCTAACCTGAATCATAAGAAGGATCCATAAATAAGTCCTTGTTAAGGTTTATTATTCCTATAATACCTAAATTTCACTCGTAATATTTGCTAAATGAATGAAGATTGTATGCCACAGTCCTACCTAAACAGTGACCATCACGTGTTCATCTATTTGGAATAAGATTTGGTGACATGAAGGTCTTTTATGAACTAAGTTTTGAAAAATAACCATTTTGGGGTTCACTTGTCTTTTAGATATGTTATTTAACAATCACTTTCTTATGATTTCAACTTTACGTGTTGTCCCTCATCAATGTTTGTATATACCAGTACTATAACTCATGTATGTACATACACAACAATGAATAACCTTTTGGATTTTTATTAAGATGCATGCATGAAAATTCATTAAAGAAGCCAATACTCCTAATTTTATGGTGAATATTAGATATAGACATTTCAAAGACATATTTTCATTTAAAAATTAAAAGGATGAGCTACTTTTTTTAAGATTCAAGATAATAGTTCATGTTAGAGTCCATTATCCTAAATGCTAATAGTAAATAGCAAAACATATTTTGACATAATTTTTTATTTATTTTTTAAAACAAGGTAAGATGGTTAATAATTTTTTTTTTAAGAAAACACAAGGATGACTTTTCTTTTAGTTTGGAATGTCAACCCATTTAGGTCTTTTTATGTGGGTTGAGACCTATTAGGTTTTTCAAACTAGTTCCAATATCCACAAATGCATGTATGCTAGATTTCAATTGTTTTTGTTAAAAAGCTGAATAAGGCAGCATTCATGTACTGGAAAATTCACAAACATAATGAAATGGGAAGAGGCAGGATGTTTATTTGAGTTAGGAAACTAACAATACTTAAAAACACATAAAAATACAAGATGAAACTAGTCTATGTTTCTCGACTAGAAGCAGTTTTGAAGGAAACATATGAAAATAGTTTTGGAAAATCCCACGCTTAGTGAAAGATATGTCTTTTAGAAGACCTAATTTGGTTGGTCTTGGGGTTAACTTGTAGGAAACCAACTATAACACATCAACATAAGCAAATAAAACACACATCAAGTACAAAAGCCAACTATGAACATACTATAATAAAGATGCATGTTTTGTTTCTAAATCAGTAGCCCTTTCAAAGCAAAATCAACATCACATTTTGGGTCATCCATCATTGAAATAATGAAACTCAACATTTAAATGAGTTCTTACCACAACCTCTACACACATATTTTTAATTCATCAATGGCATAACACAATCAATGTAACTTTATAATAGGCTCCACTATCTCAATAAATAAAAAAATTTAGGATTACCCACAACAGCAAACTCATGATAGCTCAAGGATGGTAACTTTAAAATTTTTTACATTTAGTAATTTAATATTAATATTACAGGGTTATACACAACAATAAACAACAATATTAATTAAAGTGTCAAAGGTCACATATAAACAATGACATGTAAATGATAAAAGTTATACCTATACTTAAAAGCAAACAATGTTGTTAAAACAACTTGAATTTACATTTTCTTAATGGTCAAACACTTCTCTAAGATTTAGAGAAAATAAACTCACAAACCCTAATTCCCTTATCTTACTCACGATCCAATCACTCTAGTCTCTTTAATTTTTCTACTGTATTTTTTCAAAACCTTACACCCAAATTTATAAAGCAGGACCACCAACTTGCCCAAAATTATATTTGGATTCCCCAATAGAAAATGAAGTCATCAAGAACAACAGATAAAAGGATAGCTAGACTTGTGGCAAGAGAGAACACAAGATGCTCTCTCATTTGGTTCAATGAAACAACTGTTAAACCATAACCATATAAAAAATGAAAAAGTAAAGGATAAGGACATGATTACCTATTAGCATGTGGAGAAAGGCTAACCAAGGCATGAATGATGCCAAAATTATAAAAGGATGACAATGGAGGCATGAAGAAATAATGCTAAGATCATAAGAAATGACAATGAATCATTTAGTTGAGGGTGAAAGGGATTAAAGCTAGGGTTTTTTTTATTAAGGATAAAAGAGATAATAATTAGCATGACTTTATAACCTAACTATAAAACGGTGTCATTAGGCATGACAAAGACTCAGAATGGTCCCCAAATGTTAGCATGTTTTTTTTTACCTTAATATATTCAAAGTTTTTATTTTTTAATTGAGCTTGAAATTCAAACTAAACAATTAGATTCTTTTAATTGAGTCCTTGTTCAAGTTTTAAAAGCCTTTTGGTTTTTGTTTATGTTCATAGTAGTCCCTAGATTTACAAACTTCTCAATTAGATCTAAAATTAGTCATAAAAATAGAAATTTGTCCCATTACACCTTTGATTAATTGAATTAGTAGAACTTTCTATATTTTAACAATCTGACAAGTTTAGTCTTTGATCCTTAAATTCCTTCAATTGCACCCAATTTTTCTTAAAAAATGTTGCCCTCTTTAATTCAAATCTAAACAAAAATATGTTTTGTGAACTTCCCTTCTTCTCCTTTTTTTTTTTAGAATTTATATATTTTCTTACATGTATATGGGGTAAAAATAGATTATGATAGTTTTCCTCTCTTTACTATGCTTACGGTACAATGTTTTATACAAGACTTTGTATAATAAGCTTGTAAAAAACGTTTATGATTAAAATTTTAAAATATTACTAAAGTCTAAGAAACTTTATTGGGGAATTGTTTTGAAATCTTGGTCATTTAGAAAAGTGACCTAACTTATTGTCCAGGAATGACTTACCTAGCCATCATGCTAATTGAATTGAAACCTTTTGATGATCAAATATGATTCTTCTTGGTACATGTTAAACTCCACCACAAATGATATGTTTGATACTATTTTAACTTGAGGTGATGGTTTGGGATCCACTGATGCAGGATCAATCTTTTGACACTAGTTTGAAATCTAGCAACTCAGGATTTACCTCTTTGTACTTCTAATGATGGTTTTGAATCCACCGATGCAGGATCAATATTCTAGCACTGGTTTGAAATCTAGCAACTCAGGATTTACCTCTTTGTACTTATTGTGATGGTTTGAAATCCACCACTGGAGGATCAGTCTTCTAGCACTAGTTTGAAATTTAGTGACTCAAGATCTACTTCTTGGTACTTTTGGTGATGATTTGAAATTCATCAACTCATGATCAAACTTCTAGCACTGGTTTGAAGTCCAACGACTTAAAATTTACCTATTTGAAAGAATATGGTTCCCAATACATGTTGAATTGTATCATAGGATTTTGTTGAAAGAATCAAATTCTTGGAATCCCTTAATCATAGGGTTGGACCTTTAAGTGCATACTTGAGTTAGAAAAAACATTGTCAGATTTTTGTTGACTTGGATCCATTGACGCTTTATTGGACACTACTAGGGGTTTTTTACTGTTAGTTTAATATGTCCTGTAGCCAATTGGTTGATTACACGTGACATTATTATATCAATGTAAATACATATTTATTATTAATAAAGACTTAATTTATCTTTAATATTCATATAATATTATATTAATGAATCTAATAATTGATTTATGAATCTAGAGTAAAGATAAAATACATGAGACAAAAATGCTTTGCAAAAAAATTTATAAAGTTGTCATATTATGGGATTCCTATTGCATCAAAATATTATTCCTAAAATGTTCATAGTCGATACTCTCCTACATACTAGACATTTATTAGAACCGTAGAGACTGTTACATATAATGTTCTTTTCTTTATGAAAGGAAGTATTTGTTTTCATAAGTTGAGGTATAAGAGATATCTAAAACTAATATGTAGGTGCTTGTCATAAGACAAGTACACTGAGCTAACCCGCATAAGAATTCTATATGGAAAGATCACCTATGTCTATGAAAAGGCTTACGTGATGGTTGTATAAGTGATCCTTAGACTTGATATCACTAAGTTATCTTATATATATAAAAAAAATGTTATGCTTTGATCATGTTACATGTTATCTTAATTGAGATAACGAATGGGTAGACATTGGGTATAACATGAACTATATGAAGGTACTTGAGTGATCAAGAAAAGATTTATCACCCTAGATGAATTAGAAAAAATATTTTATTTGTTCTCATATATTATTGATTGAGAAATCTTTGGCCAACATGGAATGAGATTTGAAAAGAATAAATTTGATTCAAATAATCAATGACTACTATATAGAGAACAAACATGATTTAACAAGGTAGACATACTCCATGCTTTAATGGTAAATCAGAACATTATTGATGAAAAGATATTAATTACACTAAGAAACAGGTGACAGAAAGGTTAAGTTAAACCACAAATGACTTTTTTAATATTTAAGAGATCATGATACGTTGCTAGATGATGCACCTGATCTTCAAATATAAATTAATCAATAGTAGAATTGATAATAAATTAATTAATTTAATTTTATTTAATTAGAATTATAATTTATGTTTGAGCTAACATATTAGGAGCCTAATAGATCACTCACATTAAGAACCATTAGTCATAAATTAAATCAGGATGATTTAATTAAGTATGACTTGATTAAAATATATTTTAGAAATTAAGAGCTAGAATATAAGTAATACAGGGATTATATTTCTAGACTTAGAAAAATCAAGTCAGAACTTGATTGAATTACTTTCTAAAATTATCTTGAATTAATATATGGATATTATTCAAGAAGCAAATTGATATTTTTTTAATTTATAGGGTTTTTTCAAATTTCTTTATAAATAGTAAGCTATATCTCGTATTTTTGGGTGGTTGTCTATTAGACAGAAAATTTATGTAAGTCACAAAATAGAAAGTTAACACTCTATACATAGCAATCCATCTCTCCTAAAATGAGATTTAGAATATTTCTCACTAGTGGTTTATGTATATTACCGTTGGAGACCGGACGATTGAATGACATGTGGTTTCCAACAACCTTAGATTTGTTTAACAGGATATCATAGATTCCTGAATAATTTTGTTTTATTGTTTCCACTGTGTGTATGATATTCAAGAACCCAACAGTGGTATCAGAGCTTTCATTAGAGTAATTAGGGTTGTTAATCACATGTTTAATACAATTATGAATATGTTAAATGATTATGAATATATTCCTTGGTGCTATTTTTTAGATGCTCTTATGGGAGATTAGTGGCATTAGAAAGACTTTATTTTTTGTGAGCAGAAATGAGGGTGTTCTTATCTAGTCATGCTAGATTCTTCCACCCTAATTTAATTCTTCATTACTTGTTTAACATTGATGAGAGTTCTGTTAGGGATAATATACAATTTTTCCTATAAGAAATTATAGACTCCATTAATTAAGGCTATTATGGTAACGGTTTCAATAAGTCTTTTCACGTTGAGTATTTCTTTGTTAAACCTTTGAATATATACCCTGATACTCTTATGTTTTCATTATGTGATGGCGAATAACTCTATTATTTTTTTAGCTAGAATGCTTATGTTGAAGTGAAAGATGAGTTTGGAGTTATGATCATAAAAATAAAGGATAGATTAAGCTCTATGCTATGATGTCATATGCATGCAGATCCACATAGTATTGTTCGAAGGATTTTGCTTGTGGCATCACACTTTTATGTCACAAGTTCTAGGATGCTTTTAACATTTTGAATGTGTTATCTAGAATTTATAAGATCATTATAGTTGTCTAGATTAGACTTTGTAAATACACATTCTTTGAGAGGCAAGTGTGTGATACTTGATGAAAAAGTAGAGTCTCCCATTTGGTGAGACTAGTGTTCATTCTTAGGAGATCATGCGGTTACTAATCTTGTCTCGCATTTAGGATTTTTTTATCAGGGAGCATGCAAATGAGAGTAAGATGGAAATTAATGGAGATAGTCACACATATGGCTAGGACCTATAGAGGAGTGCTCTTTATAACTAAAACGACTCATTTATAGAGTTGGAGTATCATGCACACTTTGCATGTCTTTTATCTTGTTTCTTCATGAAATTAAAGTTGTTTATATACAGTTGGTGCATATAATAAAGTTGCATGTTGTATTTCTTGTTGATAGAATGGAGAAGTGCAGAGTTGTTCTAGTATAAATATAACAATATCGATAAACACTTACATTTGATGGAAAAGTTATTGGAGAGTTGGAGTAGCTAGAGTTTCTATGGTATAGAGATTTATTACTCTCTCTTGTCCTAAATTTTTGTTAGCCATATAAAATGCTTTTAATAAGGAATGAAAAACTTTTGTTTATTTTCCTATAGACGTCGCTATTAATAAATTTATGAAAAAAGTTCAGATAAAAAATGAATTTTTCATGGTTATGTCGTTGGTTGTTGGTGTGACTGGGCTGACCTATGATTGATGGACTTGACTAGTGGATAGATGTTCTCTTGAAAAAAATAAGTCCTTTAAGGAATAGAGAACCTTCTGATACTTAAGTCAATAAATATATGAGGAAAAAATAATTTACAGGAATAAATAAATAAATAAATAAATAAAATGAAGTTGTTAAGAGTGTGTATTTATGTGTAGCTTGTGTATCGCATTGGCTTGGAAATTATATGGTCTAGCCTAGATGGACTAGAATGGTTTTGTATGGACTTATATGTTGCATACCCTAGCTAAGTTATTGCTTGTATGATAAACTAGTCTTTTTATTCATTTTTGACATGTGAACTTTATTCATGGATAAGGATACATATCATTGATAAAGAAGTTGATGCTCACAATTGGTTATGGAGTTAGCAATCAATTGGATGGAAAAATAATGTTTGTCGGTTCTATCCAACACTTTTCATATAACAAAAAACTATTAGTTAGCCATGGTGGCCGTTGGTTAATGTGCCATGCCGCTATTAGTGGAAATGTAAGTGATGGTCATGTTGGGTTCTCGAAACACATACATTAGCAAAAACGATGAATTTATAAAACAATTTGGGAGTCCTAAGATCCTGTTAGACAATCTAAGGTTGTTTAAGGGTTTGAGCAAAGATTACCTCAAGATCAAATCTTCTTTTTAGGTTTAATCAACTTTTTTAAGGCTTGTTTGTCGCAAACCAATAATCATCCAAGTGTCCGTCTTCTAATAGTAATCCACACAAATCACGAGTGCGAAATATTTTAAAACCCTTTTTAGAAGAGAGGGGTTTTTATGTCTATAAGTGCTAGCTCTCTTTGTTATGTAACTTACATAATTATTCTATACATAGAAAATATAAGGCATAACATTCTATTTATGGAGAAAACTTAATAACCTTATAAATGGTAAAATATCACTTTGCCTCATGAATAACACCATATATATTATTTCAGGATAATTTTAAAAACTTATTCAATTAAGTCTCTACTTGATTTTTCTAGGTCTAGAATTTTAATTCCCTGTATAAATTATATTATAGTCTACAATTTCTAAAGCTTATTCACAATCAAGTCATACTTGATTAAATATCCCAGTTTAATTTCTGACCAATAATGCTTATCGTGTGTGACCTATTAGGTTCCTAATAAGTTAACCCAAATATAAATCATAATTCTGAATAAATTAGGATTAAATAAATTAAACAATTTAATTTATTATCAATCCAACAATTGATTTATCTATATTTAAAGATCAAGTGCATTGTTTAGCAACATGTCATAATCCTCTATATATTAGGAAAGTGATAAGTGAGTAGACTTAACCTTTTAGTTAACAATTTCTTAGTGTAATTATTATCCCTTCATTAAGAATGTTTTGATTTAGACATTATAGAATTGAGTGTGTATGCTCTATCAAATCATGTTTATTTTTAACATCATCATTGATTATTTGAATAATATTTGAAACTCTTTTCAAATATTATTCCATATTATACAAGAATTTCATAACTAATACTATTTGAGAACATGTGGAACATTTTTTTTCTAATTCACTTAGGGTGATGAATCCTCTTTTAATAACTCAAATACTTTCATATGGTTCATGATATACTCAATATCTGACTATTTGTTACCCTTGATTATGACAACATGTAATCAAGATCAAAGTATAACATTCCCTATATAAGATAACTTAATGATCTTAAGTTTGAGGATCACTTACATAACTATCATGTAATCATTTCCATAAACACTGGTGATCTCTTCATACAAAATTTCCATTCAAGTTAGTTCAGTATACATGTCATCTAATAAGCACCTATATGCTAGTTCTAGACATTCCTCATACCTCATCTTATGGTTCATGATATACTCAATATCTGACTATTTGTTACCCTTGATTATGACAACATGTAATCAAGATCAAAGTATAACATTCCCTATATAAGATAACTTAATGATCTCAAGTTTGAGGATCACTTACATAACTATCATGTAATCATTTCCATAAACACTGGTGATCTCTTCATACAAAATTTCCATTCAAGTTAGTTCAGTATACATGTCATCTAATAAGCACCTATATGCTAGTTCTAGACATTCCTCATACCTCATCTTATGGTTCATGATATACTCAATATCTGACTATTTGTTACCCTTGATTATGACAACATGTAATCAAGATCAAAGTATAACATTCCCTATATAAGATAACTTAATGATCTCAAGTTTGAGGATCACTTACATAACTATCATGTAATCATTTCCATAAACACTGGTGATCTCTTCATACAAAATTTCCATTCAAGTTAGTTCAGTATACATGTCATCTAATAAGCACCTACATGCTAGTTCTAAACATTCCTCATACCTCATCTTATGATAACAACCACTTCTTTTTATAAAGAAAAGAACATAATATTTACAAGTCTCAATAAATGAAATTAATTTTCAATCTTAATAGAGCATTAACCAAGAACATTTAAGAACAATGCTTTAATACAATAAGAATCTTATAATTATAACTTTAAAAATTTCCTTTCAAAATATTTTTTTTCTAGAGACTTTATCTTTACTCTAGATTTATTAATCAAACATTAGATTTATTAATAAAATATAAATGAATATTAAAGATAAAGAAAGCTTTTATTAATAACAAATATGCTTTTACATCAACAAAGTTAGTGTCATGTGTAACAAACCAATTGACTATAATACATATACATGAATAGGTCAAGATCTATTAGCATAAAAAAATGATGTTTGCTTTGTATAGAAAAAGGTGTATGTAGAAAACATAATGTGTGCATGAAAAGTTTGTGTGCTGATTCCTAAGAACTAAAAAAAACATACATGCATGTGTGTGTGTCGAAGTAGGATTGCATAGACTGTGTGTTGGGTATCATTAGGTGTCAAGCTGAAATTCTAACTAGAAAAAAGCTAGCTATTTGAACTGGCCAAAATGGATAGAGTTCTAATTGTTTTGACTTAAACTAAACAAGTAAAAAGTTGGCTATTTGGCCCAACCCAAATCGCAAGGGGGTCACACGTTACTTTAGGATAATGTGTGTGGCCCACTCCAATCTCCAAAGAATATCTTCAAAGATGTCAACAAGTTTATCTCACTGAGATTTGTTTTTATGGTATCAAGAATATCGTTATCGAAATTTAAGTATGCCTCGACACTCCATTCTTTCTTTCTTTTCTTTTCCCTTTTCTCTCACCTTTCTAGGTTTTGTGCAACAATATCCTTCTCTTCTCCTGGTGTGTGTACAAATTAAACATGCATGTTGGGCGAAGAAGAAAAAATGCATGGAATAGATTTTGCAAGGAGATAAAAAAAAAGCCTCGGCCTCTACGGTTATATTTCTTTTTCTTGTTTTTTTTTTTGTAAACTTTTTACCCCATCAATATGTATCCTTTTCAATTCAGATATTAATAAATGTTCATGAAAACAAGAAGGAAACACAAGGCCAAATAGTGCTCAAATTGTATGATTTTTTCTAAGAACAATGTAGTTTTATGTATGTATTTTCCAAGTTAAATATTAAAAAATCATTTTTTAAGTTGAATGCTATTATTGATTTAGTTCAAGTCTTAACAGTTAACACAATTAAAAGGTTTAAGAGCATCATAATCTAAGTGAGGGAATATTGAATCAAGGGTTGGATTGTAATACTAAAATTTTTAAGGATCAAAGTTAAAAGAGTTCAAATGATTGAGACCAAATTATAAAGGTAAAAATTTGAAAGGGTATCTTTTCAAATTT
>Ga0325410_1008281_pt1 | contig 11265 bp, 8 predicted proteins | sample PopdelMetagenome_16_FD_206182 | JGI IMG/M metagenome (GOLD analysis project Ga0325410, IMG submission 206182) | Populus deltoides microbial communities from Bellville, Georgia, United States - Xylem-PdIQD-R3 | ecosystem: Host-associated > Plants > Phyllosphere > Stem > Wood/Secondary xylem...
GCGAGGCTAAACCCACATCAACTATACCTTTTGGAGTGCCTGCCAATGTTGTGTAGACACATGTCATCATAATAATTAATATATACTAATTTATTAGAAAAAAATCAACAGGAGGCATTGTGCGAGAAATTCTCACATACTTACAATCAGAATGTCCAGGCCTCCCTGTAAAGCCCGTGCCCTCCCTGGTAGTGTGGTTGCGAGCTTGCAACATGTACTTTGGGTTTTGGCTCCAAGGTGAACGAAAGGGAAGCAACTTGCAATTTGCATATCAAGCTTTAAGGAAAGGTAGCAGGAGATACCTCCGTTTCGAGTCCATTTACTTATTAAGGCCCAAACAAACTAGACAAGCTTAGCTTCGGCTCAGAAGAAGGAGCCCACCCACGCAAGCGTGAACTGGAGGGAGAGGAGAGGGAGTTCTTTAAAATCGACTGCCACTTGATGCACCGATACAAAACTCAGCGCCCGCACTCTTCTGAGCTGAAAATTTCTTCTACTCTCCCTCCAATATACTATATAATATTTCCCGTTCCAATCTTGGAAATTGAAAGGAAAAAAGAAAAAACAGAGACCCAGAAATGGCGTCGAGGCTGAGCTCAAGAGACGTATCTGGATTCAAATTCATCTTCTTTCTAGCGATTATGTACGTTATCATATCGCTTCTTGTTCACTCCGTACTTCACATGAAATTCATTACGCCCCTCTCGATCGAGGCCCCTCTCGATCGCTTCTCTGAGGCCAGAGCCATCCACCATGTTGCAGTTCTAACCACAGACGATCGTCAAGTCAGTCCCGCCCTCATTTATGTGCTTGCATGTCCCTCTTGTTTTGTTACGGAGTTTTCAATTTTCTTATTTATTTATTCATTGGCTTTTAATGTTGATAAATTAAAAGGAAGGGCGTCCTGGATTAAGAAAAGCCGCGGCGTATATTAAAGAGCAGTTAGAAATGCTGAAGGAGAGAGCTGAATCCAATATCAGGTTGTTATTCTCTCTTCAGTAATGCTGGTGGTATGGTCGACCGTTTAAGTGATAATTTTTAATTTAGTTATGATTTTGGTTTTTACTTTATTTAATTTTTATTTATTTGCAGGATTGAGGTTGAGGAGACCACTGTTAATGGTTCCTTCAATATGATATTTCTAGGCCACGGCATATCTTTTGCTTATAGAGACCATATAAATATTGTTGCCAGGTAATTTCCTTACTCCTTGCTCAAATGGTATTGCCTGTTCAAGTTTGTGTTCATGTGCTGACGTTCGATTCGTGCTAGAATCACCGAGGAATGGGATGTGTTTTTTCCCTTGCTTACTGGGACCACTATTTTTATATGGAACTCCCCTGAAAGCATGATCGGAGATTTCACTTGGAGGTGGGATACATCCTCTAAGAAGAATGTGTCTTCCATTTTGAAAGGACTGGACTTCGCAACTTCGTCGAAAAATTGTGGCCTCTGGACTTGTTACATATAAGCTATTCAGCACATGAAATTTTAATTGCATTCTGAAGTGTCGTATGAAACTTTATTGTTCACTGCTAGAACAAAAGGTAGGAAATTGAATCCTGTGAAGGGAAGGGAAAATGCTGAACTATTTCTTTTTTACCTTGGAAAAAATATTAAGAAAGGTATTGCATTACATTTTAGAGGGAAGCTCTAAGTGATGTATAGGAAACGACTAATAAGGAAATGGTGCCTTATTGGATGAGGAGATCAATGATAGTAGATTGTGTCATATGCTTTGCGCTTTTATCTTGCATGTGCAGTATTATAATTGGTTATAATGTATGCCTTATTAGATAATAAAGAGTGTATTTTTATCTTAGATTTTTGGAAAACAACATTTGGACTAACTTCTACTTGATAACAGGATATCATCAGCTGATTTGCAAGAAACTGACCCATCTGTGTTAATTAATGGCCATTTTGATAGTCCTCTTGGTTCACCAGGAGCTGGTGATTGTGGTTCATGTGTTGGTGAGTACATTGTATCTCGTAACCACTTGGACTCCCTTAAAGGCGTTAGTTTACATGTTTTCATTGTTTTGCAGCATCAATGCTGGAACTAGCTAGAGTTACGGTAGAATCTGGCTGGATCCCCCCCCGGCCAATTATTTTTCTTTTTAATGGCGCGGAAGAACTTTTTATGCTGGTATAGTATCCATTTGTAAGCAATATTATTATTTGAGTATTTTTGTTAAAAAAATAACGTTTGTTGTGTTGACATTTCCATCGTGGACAAGTCATATTTCTGAACATACTGAATGCAGCTTTCTTTTTCCTACTTTGTTGGACAACCGCAACAAATTCCTTGCAGTCAAAACACATTTACTGGACCATTATCTATCAAGTTATTTTCTATTTAACTTCTCTCACTTTAATCTTAAAAGCGTTGGTTGATTATGATGTCTCAGGGTTCACATGGCTTCATGACGACACATAAATGGCGTGATTCAGTTGGAGCTTCTATAAATGTGGAAGCATCTGGGACTGCTGGTCCTGGTAGGATATGATCCAATTCCAATGTTACTTTTCTCAACCTTTTTAGAATGCATATGGAACATTGACTCAATGATTTGGGGAAAAAGGAACTGGATTTAGAGCAGAAAACAGAAAGCAGCCTGTGATCTGCAGAACGTACAACTTCTTTCCTATATCATGATTGATCCAGGGGGCAGCCTCTTAAAGTTAGCTCAACATACATTCACATTATATCAGAATAAATGTACCATGTTCTCGACATCACTCACTTCCAAAACTGCCAGATATGAAAATATAAGAAATGAATTAAAATTTTATTTGTTGGTAGTTGGGAACATAAGTTTTTGACTTTTCTTAATGATTCAGAGTTCTGTGTAATGGTCCTGCTGCTCTATGCTAATGTGAATACTGTTGTATTAACAGATTTAGTCTGCCAATCTGGACCCGGGTCTTGGCCTTCTCAAGTCTATGCAGAGTCTGCAGTATATCCCATGGCACATAGTGCTGCTCAGGTTTTCTTTTCTTTTTCTTGTTTTTTAAATTTAACTTCAAAACATTCTGATGAGTATTTTATTTTGTGGTTACTTGTAAGGAAACAAAGAAACAAATATTTTTTGCATGATTTTGTTTCATATTCACCTGGGCCACTTTAAAATTCTCCTAACATATACGTGCGGTTTATTCCAATACCCATCTGCTGTGCATGTCCTCTCTTTGCATTTAATTATTTCAGTTCTAAATGATCTATTTCTCTATGTAGGACATCTTTCCTGTGATTCCTGGAGATACAGATTACAGAATATTTTCCCAAGATCATGGGAACATTCCAAGCCTTGATATCATCTTTCTTCTTGGTGGTTATTACTACCATACATCCTATGATACATTGGACAAATTACTGTATGCTTTACATTTTAGTATACACACACACACACACACTTCATTGGAATTCTTTTGTCGCTTTATTCTTGAGTGTGTCCTCTGATACATTTGAATGCACTCATGCCAGACCTGGGAGCATTCAAGCTCGTGGAGACAATTTGCTTAGCATACTCAAAGCCTTCACAAATTCTTCCAAGCTACAAAGCGCTCGAGAAAGAGAATCTAAAGCCACAACCAATGGCTACAAGGATGAGAGGGCTGTTTTCTTTGATTACTTATCATGGTTCCTTGTACGCTGCAAAATTTATGACATCTTCTCTATCCGATGTTTCATTATTCTTTCTTAAATTTTAACACATTTATGACTCACTATATGACCTTTTATGACCTTGAGTAATGCATAACATCGTCCTTTTATCTATAATGTTTTTTTTTTTCAGATTTTCTATTCAAGAAGGGTAGCTGTGGTACTCCATAGTATTCCCATCGCCATCTTTTTTGTAATGCCATTCCTTTTGCATTTTTGGGATTCTAGGTCACGTTCATGTTTTGCAATCTTCTATGATTTTGTGAAAGGTTGATTCTCTACTGCTGATTATTATTTGAATTTTTTCTTCTGAATCTCCATGCTTTGATACCCCACACCACCTCCACATTGATAAGTTAATAGACACAAGACATGCACATTGAAGATTTTGTCGATAATACTCAGAACATGTTTACTTTCCAGGACTGCTTTTCCATGCTGCTGGGATTATACTGGCAATTATTTTCCCAATTATCCTTTCTATTTTGCAACTGTTCTTCTCTAGTTATGCTTTGAGCTGGTGAGTTTGTTCTCTGGTTATTTTGATTTATTCTCCCTGGTATTTTGAATGGGAAAAAGTTCACAAGGTGTGAGTGTGGTGTCTGCTTTAACTGTGGCTCATGGTTTTTTCCAGTAGTTTCCTTGTATTCAACAACAAGATGAACTTCAATTGGATGATGATGTTATAATGATGAACTTCAATGGGAGACATCATAAATCTCTTCTGTATCTTAGGAGTAGCTGTAGCTTCAACTGTGAGAGGAGGGGTGCGTGCGTGCGTGTGCGTGTGCGTGTGTGTGTGTGTGTGTGTGTGAGAGAGAGAGAGAGAGAGAGAGAGAGATGATGTTGTAACTGTTGGTCATGGTTCACATTGACATGCAATATCCAAATGCAGGTTTGCACATCCATACCTGGCATTCTTGATGTTCATCCCCTGCTCACTTGTTGGTTTGCTAATTCCAAGAACTGTTTGGGGTTGTTTCCCCCTCTCTCAAGATGTTTCAGTTATCAAGAAATCAGAGGAGGTACAATTACATAGCATATATTTTTTTGAGAAATCACTTACTCAGGCCATGCTTTTTACATTTTCTTTAATCACATGGCTAGAAGTGTTCGCAAATCAGGATTTCTTGGAATTTGTACATCCTAGGCAATGATATTCATATGGAACATCTTTGGTTACTGATAATAATGAGTATATATACCATTTAATATGGTGTTCAAGTCATGCTACATTTTACTGACTTCACCAATGAGAAGAAATTTCAAAATAATTGATTCAAATGCAAGTCTGCATTAGAATATGAGGAAACAATATAGAAAACCAATTTATTAGGAATTGAAAACCAACAGACAAACATGATCATAAGACGGGTTGCTTTTATAAATGGGGCAAGATGTCCTCTAGTTGATAAGGATGACAAATATTTGATATGCATGGCATTTAGTAGAGTTCGGTGACCAATTTTTGGTCACTGTCTTTACTTTGATTACTATATTGTTGAGCTTCTCCTTTAATAGGGCCTCATTGAAAAGTAAAGCATTAATTGTAATAGCAGACCTAATTAGGATATTTGATAATTGTGAAAAGTTCTCCAAAAACCAATTGCTGAAAACTATCTTCTTGAATTACATCAGCTACTTCATATGGATGGTGGACATGTTTCACTTCTCTCTCATAGAAATTTTTCTTCTTTCCTTAGTATGTTTACAATGGGCTATTGCTTGGCACAATGTAAAGGTAAACCTTTTGGCTTGCGACCTCAAGGTTGCTGTTTTGAGCCTTGAGATCAGCAAGCAACTCCATGTTAAAAGGTAGAAGGGTAAAATTGCCTCCAAATTCTCTTTCGAAGACTCCCCTTTAAGGGTCCAAATTGCCAAGATAAACTTTCCATAAAATATGCAATTCCACCACAACTGTTAGTGATTTGATTCATTGGACTCTTTGATTTGTGTTGTGTGGCTAATCCTAATTTTTTTCTACATCCTTTTTAAATTGTTTGGTAGCACTATGCCTTTCTTGGAGTTTGATGGAGTTTCACATGCATCTTCTGGGTGTTTTAAACCTAGTCCAGTTGCATCATCCATCACAGAAGCTAGCAGATATCTGAAATGGAGTATATTTTGCAGGCACTAGCTGAAGAAGCAAGATTTTGGGGAGCATTTGGATTTTATGCTTGCTTAACTTCAGTATGTAATCACTATTTTTAGTTTACTATTTTAGAAAAAATCTACATGCCTTCTAGATTTTGATAGTTTCTAAAATTTTCAACGGCTAACTATAGTAAAGACAGGCTTATCTTGTAGCTGGGCTCAGTGGAGGGTTTTTGACCTTTTCCGTGTCTGCATCTATGCTTCCAGCATGGATCTTCTTTTCCCTATCTATCAAGTCCAGTGATCATCAATCACTAAGGTACTGGTTTCGATGGATCACAATCAAATTCCTTCTTGTGAATGTTGGCTGGATTTTTCTTCTCAATTGGTTGTTATATTGAAGTTGCATGTGTTGCATTGCTAGTTTGTGATGTTGTGCATGGAGACTTCTATTTTAATGTTTCTTAGAACTGCTTTATAATGCTATCTTTGCTATAAATAGTTGAAGCATGCTGCAAAATATCAGCCGTTCAGTGATTTGTGTCTATTTATATATCCCATATACGTGAGGTGTTATCCTTTGGTGACTTTTTAATGAACTTTAATACACTGAAGTTCTTGTTGCCTCAAAATATCTACTCTGGCTGATTTTCCACCTTTCAAGTATGCTGGACCTCCATTTTAGTGTTCTTATAGCATCATTTTGGAGCCTTCCTTGAAAGATAGGTGTTGACTTGGAATGTCTTTTAGATTTCTTCAAGACATGTCATGTTGAACTCTGACACAACAGCTGCCATCAAGCTGTCCTTAAATTTTTTAAAAGATTCCTCAATTAATTGAAAGATAACATCGAATTTGCTACTTCTGAATATTTTCAAGAACCACTCCTTGTGATCCTCTTAATAGACTGTTGAAATGCATCATATGTTTTTTTCTGCTGCACAGGGTTTTGGACTGTTGTTAATTGGATCCAAAGCACAGCTTGTTGTCTTAGCTAATTCTGGAACATTTTGAGAGATCACAATTTTTTTGTGCACTTTCTTATTGTTTTTTTAAGTGTTTTCATTCTTTTCTTTTTTCTTCTTGTTTACGAGACTTGAAACAGTCTTGCAGGAGATGGGGGTGATAACATGCCAAATGGAACATAGATTGTTATCTCTTTGCTCTTTTTTCTCACATTAAAGTCCTTTTTTTTTGCTGCATTTTGGTCACTTTCTAATTGAAGAAAGGTGGCAAATGGTAGCCAAAAAAACAGAAGTGGTATGACTGATGCTCTTTCTTTCAGGTCAGCAATTTTTTATGTAATACCTCTAATTCCATGTCTCGCATACTCAGTATATTTTGGGGGGTTTCTTACCCAATTTTTGATTGAGAAGATGGGCATGATGGGTGCCGTCCCACCTCCCTATGGTTAGTATTCCTGAACTATTTTTTCTGATGCTGTTTATATCAATTGGATTTTTTCTGGTTGTTCTTCTGAATGTGAGATGGGCATCAATATATGTTCATTTCCGTACTTTAACTGGAAAATTGAATTTTGTATAAATAATATTGTCAGCAAGTGATTTTTTTTTTTCCCACTGCTGGTTGTTGATAACTTTTGGACAGGTGTAGAGGGAAAAAAAAGAATTGGACTGTCAGATACTTCCAACCGATTCTTATATGAATTATCCTTTCTATTTGTTTTTTATCTGAGGTGCAAATGTTAAAAATACTTGATGTGATGTTTCATTTTATTGGATCAACTTTATATAGACTGCCTTCATTATGTGTCATATGGTGGTATTTTCAACTTTGATATGGCTAAAAGAGGATGATGTACTTATATCCCTTTAAAAGTTCTGCCTGTACTCTTCTCTTGATGACTTTCAAGTATGCTGTAGGATAGATATTGATTTCCAGTAGTCAATAATCTACAGAACCATTATGATTGTTTTGTACAGTTATAACTGAGCAATCAATTATATGCTCCTGAAGTAAAGTGTGGATTATGATTACCAGATCCCTTCTTGCAGGCTATTATGTTCCTGATGTTGTAGTGGCAGCATCAGTTGGGGTTGTAACTGGTTGGTGTGTGGGCCCACTAATACCTGTTTGTAGTCATTGGTTAGCTCGGTCTTCGATCTTGCAGCTCTTGTCGCATATTAGTGTACTTGCTCTGGCTCTCTCATCTCAATTCTTTCCATACAGCAATGCCGCACCAAAGAGGGTTGTTTTTCAGCATACACTTGTTACTACAGGTATGAAGAAGAGAGCACTTGATATTTAAAGCCTTTTAAAACTCTAGCTAGTTATAACTGCTAGATAGATTTTGCATTGATGTGTGAATTATGAACACAGTTCAATTATTAGCTCTGTTATGGGCTTCTTTATTCGTTCTGATTTTAAGCCCCCGTACTCAGCCATCTTGTCTGAAAACTTACTTTACTTCTGTGGATTGACAGGTGTAAATAGGATTGTGGACTCCAGCTATGAATTTTCTGTTGTAGATTCCAATTCTTTATTGTTTCTTTTCAAATATGCTCCTGAAGTGGCAAAGGAATTGCATATTGGCCAAGAGTTATCTTTTGAAACTGCTAACATGTCTCACCGAGAGACTTGGATGGTAAGGAAATTTCGCATTTAATATCAGTAGCTAATGCTACCTCAAATCTATGATTTGAGGTTGCTCTTTTGCCTTGTCTAGACATAACATGTTATATAACTCACAATCACAACAGATGGCTGGTTTCTTGTGTCGGTATTTGAATCACAAGTACCTGTCCTTAGGCAACATTCCCTTTTTTATTCAAATCTGGAAGCACGTGATAATTTTCTTTCAATTTGTTAATCTTTCCTCTCTCCCCAACCTGGGCATTTTCCATAACAGCCTCATTTAAAGAGGGGGGAGGGGGGTTGATTTCCTATGGTGTGCCAGGTTTTCTCATCTTTCAATGGAGTGGTAGATTTAGTTTTGGTGCCCATCAAGGGCAAGTTACTTCATCTTGAATTATATGTTCTAAAGTGGTTGCAAATCAATCAAATTCATTGATAAACCTTATTTTGTGTAACTTTCTTTCTGTTTTTTTATATAATTTATTTGGCAGGGAATTTTTCCAGTGCCTTTCTTGTTTTCTCAAAGCTTAAAGTTCCCGGCAAGGAGTGATGGCATTTTGAAACGCTATAGATATTTCCCTCACATATCTAATTACAAGCCACATGCCGTCTCCAGCGACAAATCTCGGAGAGTTCACTTGGAATTTTATTTGGGGTGAGTAGAATGTACTGTTGATCTTCATGGAAGTGCGCGAAAACTTGTCTTGTGCTTAAAAAATATACTTTGAGTTTTTTGCGTCCTCGGTTTGGAGGGATAGGATACAGGAATACTCGGTTCAACTGTCAGCTCATGCAAGAAACTGTTGGAACATTTTCTGACAGTAGCGCACAGTGTTGCTAGGGTAGGAATTCAAACCTGGATTATTCCAGGTGAGGGTGTGCTGTCTAGCTCAGCTACACCGAGCTCAGCTACACCCACTTGCCTTGAACCATAGGATGATGTTAGAAGATTGTGGTGTTACTTTAACAAGATTATTGCTCTGTTTAATGAGCAAACTGTCCACATGCTTCTTGCCTGATTAATTATAAATCTATCATTCATATACATATATCATGGAAAATATGCGTATTTGCTTTTAGAAGTTTGTATTTTCAATGGATAATTGGTAGATGTTCTATAGATCCAAGACACGGCAAAAATTGAAGTATCAACATCGGGAATGCTATTTGACTGCACAGGAGAGAAACAACTAAGAAAAGCTCAGTTTAAAATTTTAATTTTAATTCGCTTGGAATACTTGTGTGCATATGTTATATCATAAAACATAGATATCGTTTTAATCTTCATTCGCTGTCTTTTAGCGACTTGGAGGAGGTTTGGGTATCAGTCCTTAACATAACCGGTCCTTTATCAAGCTGGTCATTTGCAGACAATATGCTTTCAGGTACGAAATTTCAAGATTCCACTTGTCTGTGAGTATTTTGCTCTGTTGTGTAATTAATCACTCTGGAAATCGGGCAGTTCCTGAGACAGTTGATGGTGGTCCCCCATCCTACATACTAAGACTTAGTGGAAACAGCCAACGAAATTGGACTTTCTGGTTAGAGGTAAAGTTCTGTCCTTGATTAGCATAGTCTACGAGGATGATTCTTTGTAGACATAGTTCAATTTTGTTAAAGAGTTATAAATTCTCTTTGGAAAGCACAGGCTAGCAGTTCTGATGATTTAAGGGTGGAAGTTGCTGTGGTAGACCAAGTTTTAGATGATGAAGCAAGGAGGTTGAAGGGCCTTTTCCCAGAGTGGGCTGATGTCATTGCCTATTCTTCCTTTATGTCCAGCTACATTTTCTGACTGCCAATGCATAAACTTGCCCGAACATTGGCTTGAAAATTATTTAGACCCAGATGACTAACACTCATGGGAAATGTAGTTCAATTTGCATACTTTTTTGAAGCATAATTTAAATTGTTTCATTATTCAGTTTTGGAACTGCAAAGATTACAAAGTGGCATGACAGTAGTCCTGAAGCCAGTAAATATATGCACCAACATGAATAGAATCTGCAGCTTCAAGTGGTTTCAGGTTCTGCAACTTGAGCCTCTGCCCCTTGGTAAAAATAGAAAATTAAATACCTAGCTCCCAAAAAAGTAGGGAAAATCTTTCAGTGTTGATGGAGTATTAGTATCTTATTAGTAAGAAAAAGAAAAAAAAAATTGATTAAAAAAAAAGAGAAAATAAAATTCATGACTTATAAAAAATAATAATAATATCTTCATTTAAGATTTTTTTCTTCTACTTGTCTTTATTTATTTTTTTAAAAGTGGGATTATAGTTTTGAGACCCACTCGGTGGGTCGATCCGAGGCTGGAATCAGGCCGGGTTGAAGAAAAAATAAAAAAAGTCATGACCCGGCCGACCCAGCGACTCGGTTGACCCGGTAAAATCCGGTTGCAACCTGTTGACTTTTGTTTTTTTTACTAAAACGATGTCGTTTTGAATTTTTTTAAAATAGAGATTGACCTGGTGACCCGGCCAAAAACCAATGACTCGGTTAAAACTCGGAACTCGGGTCTTGAACCGGGCCGAGTTTAAAAACTATGAATGGGATAGAGAATAACCAGTAGATAATAAAAATTGCATGATTAAGAGTGACCATGGGGGGACCTAATTTAAAAAATCCCATTGTAAGGGCTAAATTGTAACTTGCATAAATTATAATGACCAATATTTTCAAATAAGGCAATTTGTGAGTAAAAGTAAAATATAGGGATTAAAATAAATTATTTTGAAAATTATAACGACTAAAATAAAACTTTACGAAGCCTTCATTATTTTACAACCAATGTAATGAATTATCCCATTACATTATATTATTTTTTTCATTATATTAATAATTTGATTACGTTAATATATCATATCAAATATATGTAATTATTTTACACTAAAAAGAATGTAAGTTAAACTATAT
>Ga0325410_1008282_pt1 | contig 11264 bp, 10 predicted proteins | sample PopdelMetagenome_16_FD_206182 | JGI IMG/M metagenome (GOLD analysis project Ga0325410, IMG submission 206182) | Populus deltoides microbial communities from Bellville, Georgia, United States - Xylem-PdIQD-R3 | ecosystem: Host-associated > Plants > Phyllosphere > Stem > Wood/Secondary xylem...
TTTTTTATCAAACTTTGAAAATTCTTCTCTTTTTCCAGAGAACCTTTGCAAAATCCAGTGGGGCCCATATCTTCCAAATCATTTACCTCAGGTAACTTTCCTTCATAACAGTCAAATTGATCAATCACCACGTGGCCCAGTTTTGATCCCCCAGACTCACTCTCTCATTGTGCTGTCATAGCCTTTATCTCACATGCATGTCATTATATTATTAACAATCATACCCAAAGGCTGGCCCCCACAACTTTACCCCGACATCTTCGTCTCTCTGAGACAAAAGCTAAGAAAGAAGTAAAACGATTTTCTATTATACACTCGCTAGATTTCTTGGGGGCATTTTTTTTTTAATTTTTCCTCTCAGAAAAGGGAGAAAAAAACAAATAACAAACAGAGCCCCAGAAGGTAAATAAACTCGCTCGCCTCCCTTCTCTTTCACAATCCCTAGCTTCTTGCTTGCTTTGTAAAAACACCCTTTTAAAAGTTTTTATTTTCTTGGTTTTTTAGCACCTTTTCATGGCATATTAGCAGAGGGTTTAGGGTTTTTCTTTTTGGTCCAGATATGTGAATTTTTTAGTCTTTCTTTTGTTGTTGTTGTTGTTGTTGTTCTCTTAACTAATTGGTTCTTTTTGTGTTTTTGTTCTTGTTTTTGCAGGTTGCTATATTTGCCTACCATTCTTGGAAGGCCTTTATTTACTGGTTTTATTCTATGTGTTATAGTTGTTGGGTTTTGATTACTTTTCTGTATTGGCTCTTAATGAATGTCTATCTGTTTCTTGTTTATGGGTTGCCCTACGTTATTCTCTAGTGGCTTATTCTTGCTGTTGTCTCTCTTCTTCTTCTTTTTTGAGCTTTTTTTGCTTTTCTTATTTCAATTGAAGTGCATTTTTGATGGGATGATAGTGTCACTCTTTGTTTATCATTGTTAACATTCAGAGTTTTTGGGAAATTTATGATCACGGGAATATTTTTTATTTCTTTTTTGCTTGAATTTCCTGTATACGAATTCAAATGGCTTGTTACACTGTAGGGGATTTTAAAGCTGACCAAATTTTCCTTTATTAGATCAGTTTGGGATTAGTGTTTTAGGTGTTTTGTTGATATAGTGGCTAGGAATAGGAGCTCTTTTGAGTTTGACTAGGAGAAATCGTATCCTGAAATGGCAGTTGATAAAATAGTCACCATGGTAGCTCATTTCGAGAAGAGATCATTTTCTTTTTCATGTATCTCAATACGCACCCTTTGAGATCAAATTCCTGCACATGATCATTTATATTTTTGGGTTGATTGGATGGTGAGATAGATAATCTGAATAGCATAATATAAAGATGTGGCAACTTTTGTGGCTGTTCCACCTGCTTCCCCTACTTGTACTAGCCTTCTGCAGTTGTTTAGATTGCTTAAGAATGCTAAGTTGGAAAATTTGATGTGTTGGATTCCTTACTGTGAAATTTAAGGAAAACCCTCAGACCTTTAAAGTGACCGAAGTTTTTCTGTAGACTTTAGGGCAAGCAAGATAATGTGTTGTGGACATGCTCATTTTGTCCACAGCAAGGTCGAGTATGCATGTACCAGTGGTTTTATAGAATTCCATGACTGATAGTGTACTCTTTTTTGTAGAAGTTGGTTATGTTTGTTTGCAAATGCACGTGTTGATCTCTTTACTTGCATCTGTTCCATCATGGCTGGCCCAATTTGCTTCACAAACTAAATATTTGCTCTTTGCTGCAGGGAGGAAAACAATAAAAGATCATTCGGGGAAGGAAATTATACAGAACATGAGTGAAGTAAACCAAGGGAATAATCCTGATGCTTCAGCAATCATCCCTCTGAAACGCAAGCGTGGTCGTCCACGCAAGTACCCTAAACTGGAGGTTGATCATAATGGGAATGCCTATGTTCCAAGGGATCAAAATCCAAACCATGGGGAGAATGCTCGTACTACTCCTGGATTTGGAGGGGTCAATGGTAATCAGCCACATCAAGTAGATCCAGTTAATGATGCAATTGATTCCATGATAGGCCAGTCAGTGCATGGTATTATAGAGGCGACATTTGATGCTGGATATTTGCTTAATGTCAGGGTTGGTGATACTGAAACAACTTTGAGGGGTGTTGTTTTTAAGCCTGGACATTACGTCCCTGTTATGCCAGAAAATGATATCGCCCCAGGTGTCCCAATGATCAGAAGGAATGAGATTCCCCTTCCGAGAGAAAGCAATACTAAGGTCCACAGCCGTAATCCTGGGCCTAGAGACATAAATGGAACTGCTCATGCTGCCCGAGCTGCTAATCCAGCTGGATCAAAAGGTAAGCAGGTGCTTTCAGTGGTACCCCAAACCCCTGCAATATCAAGAGGCAATTTAGTTCCTGTTGTACTTCAGCCGGTCAATCTATCAAATGGTGCACCTAGTGCCAGTGCCACAAGCCAAACTCCCCATCCGGTGACTTCAAAAGGCAAGCAGATTCGAGATGCTGCTCATTCATCAAATGGATCAACACCAACAAATGAAGTCATGCAATTTCAATCTCAAAATAACCACCAGGTGATGCATTCAGGATCGCAAAATACAAGTCCTTTTAATCAAACTCAAGCTGGGGGACTACATGAATCAGAAGCCAACCCAACGAAAACAACTGGTGTGCCTTTTGAGAAACTGTTAACTGAAGTAATCAAGAGGGTTCCTGCTCCATTACAGTCAACAGATACTAATAGCAGCTCAGCTGTTAACTTGCTTGTGAAAGATTCTGGTATTGTGGCAGAAAAGGATGTCAGTGACACAGATCAGGCCCTGTCTGTTGAACCACTGCAAGTTTTACAGCCTAATGTTGGCTGTCATCCTGTGGTTGCATCTAGACCTTCCGAGGAATACAAGACTGGAAAAATGACTCAGCTCTTGCAGGTAAAACAAGTCTTCAACTGAATAAATTCACTGTCCAATCATCCATTATATACTAAAGGTCATTTCCCAGGTACAAGATCAATGACTTGTTATAAACATCAAACCTTAAGAAGGTTTTGCAGGAAAGCATGGCAGACAATCCAGGGGCCTGTACTGAGGGGCCGGCTGCAGGTTTAGATTGAAATAGATAATTTGAAAAGCCCAGAAACCACGCTTGGAGATGAATGGAGTAGTCCTTCAGAGCACACGGGGCAATGGAAAATGGTGTACTGGTGCTTCTGTACTATGTAAAGTTTCCGGAGAATGAATTACTAGACTTGTACAAGTCTAGAAAATTAGTTATCTTAAACTAGGTAGAGGCCACACAAAATCCATCTTTGCTCAAAAGTGTGAGGCTGAGATGTCTTCTCTTAGACTTTTATTTTAGTTCAATTATAAAGGCAACCTAGGTGCATGTTTGCATTTGGTACTGTAATTTATTCATAGTTTGAATTGAAGGATACCTTCTTAGTAGACATTTATGCAGCCTCAACCTTCTATCATGTATCCATGCCTGGTGCGGGGTTTATGATCCAACTTCCAAAGCACGAGTTCTGCTTTTAAATGTGCTAGTGCCTGATAACTTTGTTCTAAGCGAAGTTATCAGGTACTAGATTATTAGGAGCAACTTTGTTCTAAGCGATCTTGGAGGATAGAGAGAAGATAGAAATATAGCATAGATCAAAGATTTAGTATGGGGAAAATAAAGCTTAACTAAACTCATTTTAATTAGGTGGTGTGGTGTTGCTGTTTGAGGAACTTAATGGTCTAAAGATTATCCTCCTTGTGTAGCTGCTGACAAAAATTCATGATAAGCTGATCGCATCAGGTTACTTGGGATAACAGAAGAATCACATTTCAGGTTGAGGTTCTCACACGATGAACTGCGGATAGTTACACCGCGAAAAGAGGAAGAGAGATGAAAAGAAGATAGCATATTGCAGTCCAACCCAATAAAGACTGTTTAATAATATCCATGAGCTAGTAAAATTTGCTTCCACGAATTGTGATCAAGGATGCAGAAGCCTTAGGGCCGATGAAAAAGGTGACGTTCAAACATATTCAGCAACAAAAAATAGCAAACAGAAACCTTCTATTGCCCGATGCAGGAAGGGAGAAGAAGAGGCGTCCTGTGGCAATAATCTGGGAACCCAAAAACTACTGCAGAATTGAGCGAAAGATGACATGAACGATCCCACTAACTTGATATATCACAACCTTGTTGTTACCTTTTTTTCTCAATATAGTACACTAAACACCTTTTGGCCTGTATTATCACTTTGCATCCAAGATGCAATTCTTTCCATAAGGGGGGATCTCAGAATTTTCCATCCAAACCTCCCTACATGTTTTGCAGCATGAATCACCAAATAAAAAATTACCCTCAAATCAGATTTTACAAAATGTCGTTGAGACGGTTAAACCCTGAAGATGAGAGATACAACTATAACCTATTGCTAGATGCGCTTCAGTAAAAACTATGGACCAAAATTTTATTGTTCATGAAAAAGAATCTTGATTTCACTGTGGATTATGCTCATGGAAACTTGGTGCCAAAGAGAGTATTAGATCCTGGAACTGGAATGGGACGGATAGCAGGGATGGGTGGCTGAAGAAAAGGAATCTGGCTTGGCTCTACAAATGGTTGCTGTCCACCTACAAAAGGTGGAGTCACACAAAGCTGCAAGGTTTGGCCTGCTGCACCTCCTGCGATCCAAATGGAAAAGAAAACAAAAATCAATCTTCTCAAATACACAATAAACAGGCACAGAAAAACATAGAGATGCTGAGACCAACATCTTCAGTCTTGTATGACTTAATCTTCCAATGTAGAAAAATATCCTACAGTTGATCTTATAAGATGCCATGTTGGACATGGTGCTGTCATCTATAATTACGTTATGCTGTAGAAATCTTTTCTTAATTTTCTTTCCTTCGTGTGTGTGGGTGGGATGGGCAGCAAATTCATTGAAGCTCTTAAAACAATACCAGAAAATAATATAATCACCTTCCCTATATTTGAGTTACAGCATTAAATTTCAGGTTCTCTCATCAAGTTGAAACTCAAAATGGAATCAATCTCTCAGATGGTTCTGCACATATTGACTATCAACCCCTAGCAGACATTGACAGAAGTTGGAATTTTCAACCAATTTTTGAAAAGCTTATGCTGACTTGCTAGCTTAGCAATTAGGTTGTCCCTTCAAGTAGTCAGTAACATAAAACATTAAACATCTAAGCTTACATTGAATGTGCAACCTAATTGATGGCAGAAAGTGCAATGACAAACCATTGAAACCAGAATCTCTTGCAACATAGTATAAAGTTTCTACCAATAAAAGAAAAACCCTTTTTTTATACCTTGGTGTTTAGGATACTGGACCTGGTGTGGAGTTAACAGAGGACGTGCAGATACAGTTGATATGGGTGCTGCAATTGGAACCGAATCCTTTCATAAAACAAACGCAACAAAAATATTAGAGAAATATACCATGCATGCTTGGATAACAACTTCAAGGAAGAAGAAAATTAAACACTTGAGATGACTTGACATGCAAGAGGATCAGCCTCAATAAAAAAAGACAGATGCGTTGAAAATTAGAAAGTTATACATGAAAAACAAGGAAACAAGCCTGCCATTAGACCTTCAAGATATGACCACAAGATTGCATAGCTGCAGACTTTGTTAACTGATATATAGACAATTATGATTTCTTTCGCACAATATTGCATATCGAAATCTTAGCTAATTAGCTATCTAGCTTTGGATCAATGACGCACACAACCAGCATTATTCTATTATAATGTGGTTGATAAAAAAGCATTCGTGTTAAGAGAAGCATGGTATGACACTAGTTCAAACCAACTATATAAATAATTAGAGATATAGCCACAGTAGGATATTTAGAATCAGTATGCGGCTAGAGTACTGGCCAAGGCCAGTTCTAGGAACTATCTCGAGATCTGATAATGACATAAATTGTTCCATTCCAAAATGTAGCATAAATTGCTCCCTACCATACATTAAACAGTTAAATACAAGCTGCAACAACCAGAAACTAAATGTTTATTGTATCTGTAACTATCAAACATCAGAGTGCTTAGTTATTTCATGTTGCAGATTCTGTATCTTACATGATAAACTGGCTGGACATACACAAGCTGCCCCATCCGTCCAACCAAAACCTAGAGAAACAGCCAGATTAGAAACTCATAAATAACCATAAAAGTCACAAATCTCCTGACCGAAAAAGCAACAAATGAGCACCAGAAATAAACTGCCAGATGAATATCACATGAATCTTCCTTTCACTTACAGATTGAGAATTTGGTTGTGCATATGATGGTGCTGCCTGAACAGCATGATACTGACCAGCATATCTAAGTGATTGTACTCTGGTTCCCATGTGTCCAGCAACCTATAGCCAAATAACCCTGTGAGAACTAGAAAAGAATTCCTCTTTTAACAATTAGGGGCTAGTTCAGTAAAAAAAAATTCCAAGAGTTGACAAGAAAGTTATTGGTGCTAAATATGGCATTTTCTCAAGTGACTTGAATTTGATATGAGAGATTACTCAATAAGAAGCAAGAAGTTGACTAATGCATACAGGTGAAAATTGAGAACCACTGCCAACATTTACAGCTGTCAAGTTACTGTAGGGGGGAAACTTAGCAGGAACAGATGATCGAGGTGCACAAGGGATCCCAACTTCTGGCTGGACAGCAGCAACAGGTACCACAGGAGAGTTGCTTGGGATGTAAGCCATACTTGCAACTGTTGGCACTGCTGGAGCATTAGCTGATGTAGGATTGGAAAAGGAAGGAGAAAAAATTTTTGCTCCTGGATTGAGCTTGAATGCCTGAAAGAAAAGAATGCCAAAAAACATCAGCATGGTTATAAAATTGATGTCATAAATATTCCAAAATTCCAAAGAAACTGCAATCTAACCAAGCCCAATGATTTCTACAGATGCTTGTGGTATAGATTATAAATTATATCCTATATGAATTGCACTAGCAATTCAAAAAAATATTTCACAGTTACTCATAAAAAGTGCTGGCTTGATAAATTATATGATTTACTGATGTGATAGACAGTGACATGATGACTGCCCTAAAAATTGACAGTCAATAGAGGTGAGATGAAACAGATGTCAGTACCAAAAGGTTGAAACAAACAAGGTTTTTACCTTGGAACTTCTATTAGATTCTGAAACTTGTGGAGAGGCCACATCAGTAGAATTTGCTGATGAGCTACAGTGTGATTCTGAAGGAACATCAACCATTGGATTGGAAGCAGTAGAAACACTAGCACAAACAGAACTAGGAGAGGTGGTTCCTGCAGAAGCAGGCCTTCCACAGTATTGACTGTCTGGCTTCATAAGATCACCATCAGGATTACAAGATACAACATTAGGCAACAGCTTCACTGTTACTCGCTCTTCTGCAATGGATTTTGCTTCACTGTCATGAGGCCCTGCTGCATGTAGCACATTAAGCAATTAAAACAGAACAGAATCAGGATGGAAAAAAGAAAATGCATTTTAAAAAATATAAGGCAAATTCAGGGAATCATGGCAAGATTTAGCTTCTACAGGCAAACTATCACGTAGATGCATCTCATCATAGAAGGCCCTGTGTTATAATAAATAAAAAATTCAGAAAATGGCATGCGGCCACTAAATCTTCATGAATGTTAACTCACATAATACAATTGATACAAAACCCAAAATCTATTAGCAATTTATTGTTATAATGAAGTTCAGAGAGCAAAGCCTTACATCATGGGTATTTTATAACAAACATTTTCACTGGTAGTATCAGAACTTTTTACAGGTAAAAGAAGGCATGCCTTCTCTTCTGCTTTCTTTTCATAAAAGATATTAATAAGCACAAGGCAGATCTGTATAGTATGTTATGGATCAAATAGTTAAACCCAGTGTGGAAGTTGAACTTACTGATTGCATTTGGGCTATGAACTTCATCAGCCTGCACAAATCAAATGCATGGGTAAAAATCTACATCAACGAGTTATTGAGCAAATAGTTTCCACTTCTACAAACACAGAGCATCAAGCAAGGAAATAAATATGCCTGTCACATGACATACACTCTTTTCTGTTTGAAAATCGAACTTCTGTTTATAATGACCCTGCTCCTCCTGTGACCTGTCATCTCTAGTCTGTCTGCCAGAAAACAAAATTGACAGAAACTTGAAAGTTAGAAGGGATTCCATAAAGAAAATAATTTACATTTAAGCTAATGAGCAACACAATTTAATGCAAACATAGACTCTAATCCTTTGTGTCTATATTCAAAAGAAATATGAATCATTAATCATGCAGTGCTTTGGTGGAAAAAATTTGTGCTAGAACAGACAAGGGCCAGTTCAGTTTGCAACCCAATGCAAGTACAAAAAACACAGAATGCAGAGGATAAGATTTTAAGGCATCCAACAGTGCAAACCCCACTTGAAACTTGGAAAAGACTGGTAATTTATACCTTCCATTAACTGAGTCACCAGAAGAAGCTTCTCTCTGCATACACAAAACAGAAATTAAAGAAAAAATTAGAAAGAAAGGAAGTGAAAAGTGTACAAATATCTCTCTCTCTCACGAGCATTGTAAAAAAAGTATCCTACTACAGATATTAAATTACCACCGACTCATTGAAGCAGTAATTGATTGAGTTACCTTCAAGCCATTTATCAATCCATCAGATCATCCAAACCATAATAAGATGCACCCTAGGTAGCATTAAAATAAGAACAACACTCTTCAACAAAAAGTCTGCACTCAATATTAAAAGCAGCCAACTATGCTGCTGCTGATATAGGTCTCTCACGACAGAAATGTTCATAACCCAAACACAAGTTAACATCATTTATGGAGATCTTTTGATGAATATCTAGACAAGCTCACAGAAACTGTTTCCCTAGTAGACCACAAAACAGAAGAAAAGAAAATAGAAGCCTCACCTTTGGGATATGCACACCATCTCTTTCCCCATGTTCAAATTCCATTGTTTTTCCTATTTGATTTGGTGGCGTTTTTCTCCCTTCAGGATCCTTTCCTGCTTTTGTCGGCATAAGACCATGGGAAGTACCGTTCTTGTTTTTGACTGAACTCCTACTTCATAGGTACAATTAGTCCATGGTTATATAGCCAAATAAAAAAAAAGGTTGCTTGGATGCAGAAATATTTCCTTGACCAGATTTCTGTACTAAAACAGGTAGTAGTTTTCTTAATTACTTGAAAACAGTATGTATATGTATAGGTATGTCTGCATGCATGCAAAGGCTCTAAGGTGGTTCCAGGTATGTACAGAACATTGAAATAACAAATGGTGCACTTGGAGAAACTATCAGAATTTAACAAACAGTAAACTTGAAAACAAATGCATTATTGAAAAGAAAAGTAAACCAATAAGATATATGACTTTAAATTATTGCAGCTTACAATTAAATTTAAACAGTTAACAACGATAGTCCTTACAACCCAAGTCCAAAACAAGACAATACCTGTTGTGATTAGATTTCTTTTTATCCACAGTGAACTTGTTAGATTTCTTTGCCTCACTCGCTACAATCTCAGAAGACGGAGCATTGGTTAGAGCAGCTTCTACATTGCCACCAGATATATTTCCAGTGACGCCATCAGCTGGAAACAGAACTCCCTGCATACAAAGCAGCACATATATTAGGCAGATTCTCCAACGTTGTATCCGGATAACTAACAGGAATTTAAAATAGAAAGAGTTGCATACCTTAGCAACAACTTGGACAACATCAGTCGAAAGAATTACAAGTGTCTCTATCACACTCCCATTAGCTACATTTGCATCAGATTTTCCCTTCTTAGTCAATCTTGCTTCCTTCAAAACAACACCTACACAAAGCAGGTAACTAAACTTCATAAATGATAAATCTCACTTAAAATTTCCAATCTTTATGAAGTCTTATTTCCAAAAGTACCAAATCCAGTCTGTGTTAACCAAATAAAATAGTGGACCCTCCATTGCATAAACAAATAGAGTACAAAACAGAAACAGAAACAGAAACAGAAACAGAATTATATACTAACAAAATAGGCAAAAACCCAGATCAGAATCCAATCTGATCTCGTCCATTCTAAAGAGTACATGACTATTTCTCAATAAAACCAAAAACCCAGGTAGGGTTGCTCATAAAAATCAAAACCCAGATACCATTTTGTACGAAAATCGTAACTTTCAAGTAATTCAAAAACTAATGCCAAAAAGAAGCAATTTTTACGTTTCCAATGGAGACCAAAAAAGAACAAAGAAAACCTCACCGTTTTCCTTGTCAAAAGAAGCAGTGTGAAAGGTTCCAGAGTAGACAGAACCATCTCTAATATGCACATCAACAGGGAGTCCAATTATACACATAGTAGCAAACAATAAAGCCTCGTTTAAGCAAGCCTCTGTTTCAGCTTCTGCTCTGTTTTTGTAACCCATCTCTGTTTTTATCCAAAAAAGAAAATAATGAAACTTTTTTGTATGCCTATTTAAAAAAGGTTTTCCCTTTCTTATAAAGAAAGACCAGGGTTTGTGCTTGACAGAGGAAGGAGAGATCTAAAGAAAGAATCAAGGAAATTGGAACAGAGAAATGCTTTTTTCTGCCTGTGTTTCAATGCATGTGCTGGTGTCTTGTTCGGTTTGATGAGTTTATGCTGGCTTTATATGTTGTAAATATATGTAATAAGCCCTGTAACCTTGGCATCACGGCATGCTTCGGTCGTTTCACTGTATTTTCTTCAAGATTTCCCAGATTTATTATTAAATTTGTAAATTCATTTACTGAATCACAACAAATTCAATACAGCAAGTGTATTTTTTATATATTTATGAAAATAAATTTATTTTAATTTGTCTATAAATTAATCGGAAAACAATGAACTTCAATATATGTAATGAATTATATGGTGTTTTCAAAAAGTTAAATAACATTTACTTATTTTTGGTCTGTTTTTTTTTTATTTATAGTTTATACTTGATTTTGCAGGTCTTTATTACATTTTATAAATATTTATGCTTATGAAAAAGGAATGAAAATCATAATACAAAACCAGATTTCTTTTATTATTATTTTTTGTTGCTGTACATGCCAACGAATGCCATTAGCTTGAATTTGCCAAATTCACCAAAAGCCATTGATGCTTGTAATTTACTTGTAAATAAAAGATCAATTCCAGCTATAGTTAATTTGAACCATCTTTCAATTATGAAAAATCTGTTCTTTTCCATTTATTTATTTTTATGTGTAGAGGAGCAAATTCATTTTGGACTCTCAGCCTTGCCAAGGTTC
>Ga0325410_1008283_pt1 | contig 11264 bp, 7 predicted proteins | sample PopdelMetagenome_16_FD_206182 | JGI IMG/M metagenome (GOLD analysis project Ga0325410, IMG submission 206182) | Populus deltoides microbial communities from Bellville, Georgia, United States - Xylem-PdIQD-R3 | ecosystem: Host-associated > Plants > Phyllosphere > Stem > Wood/Secondary xylem...
AAAAAAAATTATGGATTTTTCTAAGATTAAATATATGGATTAAGTGTTCTTAAAGTTTTTAAACAAGTCGGAATTTGAGGGGTAGTGTTGATTCTTATAGATTTTATAGGACAATTAGGATTAAATATTTAGTTTTTGAATTAAAGCAAAATATTTAGTTATTTTGATACACGCACTTTTCTTCATATTTGAAACATTTTTCACCGTCGGTCTATCTAAATTAAGAGTGTCTGATCCTGACCATATAAGCATCGGTATGCAAGGTAGTTCTGGTTATCTTGATCTGAAATCATAGCTCTTAAAGTGTTTTGTGCTCGACCTCCTACTATAAACTCTCAGCAGAGGGAGGAAATAAACTTTGCTGGAGGGGCATGTTCTGTAAAAAGAAAGGGTAGCTTGAAAGAATTATCGATCCTCTACTGGTGGGTCGCATTAACCCTAATTCTTTGAGAAAGTTTGGTGAAATAGCTGAGAAGTGTTGGGTGCCGCAAGGGACTGGCAGACCTAAAATGCCTTACGTTTGCCGGAATTGAGAACACGCACTGCAAATCAAACAGGCTGCTGTACACGGTCCTGTTTAAACCAAACCAGAAAATATTTATGCACAACCAAAAAAAGGGGGGAAATGGCTGATATGATATTAAACCATATTTGGAGGGATTTATTGGAGTAAACCTTTTTTATTATTATTATTTAAAAAAGATTGATTTGCATGCCATGGTCTCAGAGGATGGGCTGGACAGCAGGGAGGTGGTTAAGTAAATGACCCAAGCCAATTCCTGAAATCAATTTTATGCCCTGTTAATTCTCATAATTACCTTTTAATCAAGTTCGTCAACCATTTCAAGTAAAAGTGAATCAAAAGCAAGAGCGGCTATATGAAATAACAGAATTGAACCATCAATGATGAAAAAGGTGAAAGATCTAAAAAAAACTTATCACGAGGGACGTGTCCCACAAATATGCAGAGTGGATGACCAATCACGACAGGGACGATATAAAAGATTGTTAGAAACTTATTTCGTTTAAAACACCTAAAGAAACACTGGAAGTGGCCAACTATTGATGTTAGACTGATTAATTGTGAACACGTTTCCAAATAGTTCCAAGCAATAATGTGTGTATACACACCCAAGGATAATCTCTGCGATCTTCAATATAGTTAACTAGAAGCCTGTTAAACAAAATGCAATGATTCCTGGAGTTTTCTAGGCCTGTACTAAACATCTTCTACTACGAAATTTCCACACTAGATATCTATTAGCTTTCGCTTCTTGCTACCTTTTGTTGGTAACTTACCTTTTGAATTCGAAAACGGGTTCTTCAAACTCTCACTCAAAATGTTCTTAATATTCTCAACAGCCTTCTGGTTTACGAGAAACATATCATCTCTTGATAGTGTCTTTGCTAGCTCCAACATTTTTGTCATGCCAGCAACCTGTGAAAAAAGAAAGAAAGAGATGGTTGAACATTATAAATCTCATTGCCTTCACAAATCCCAACACAAGGAGTCAGAAAGAAAGGTATCAAGGGAGTTACTGTTTGACGAAACATAGATTCCAAAGATGTATGCCTTCCCACAAATTTTCTGGTAATGTTGGAGTACCACAGTAAGTATTCGCTGTCATCAACTCTATCATCACCTTCTACAATTTGATCTCGATGCTTTGACCAATCCTCACAACTTGAAGCAATGCTTTTCGACTGGTCGGCCTCACCATCAATTCCCTTCCATTGTGGCACTTCTTGTGGGATTGGTTGATTAAAGCCAAATTGCCTCACACAGCGATCTGGAAGGTGCTTTTCTGCCTTGTCCAAGCAAATCAAAGTTGTCCTTGATCTGCCCAGAATCAAAGTGTCCTTGATATCTTCTGGCACAATCTCATCCATATCATGGTAAGGTTGCCATTCAACCTGCATGTATGAGACCAATGAACCATCAACTTGAAGCATGGCAAGTACAACTGGAACAACAAATTAGAAACTTACATCACATGGTTGGAGAGAGTCCAGTGCCTTACGGTACTGAACCACATCACATTTTGATCGTAGACCACTTAGTTTTTGCTTCCATCGAAGTGCAAGTGGAAAGGTATCATGGGCTTGTCCTTGATTGAGTTTTGGGCGACCAATATTTAGATGCCAGTAACTCCAACACTAGATAGAATGGTGAAAAAAGAAAATCAGCATTCCAACCAGAAGCCTTTATAATGTAATGGGTAAGAGATCTGCTATTTTGCCCAAAAGATATCAGAAGGAGAAATGACAAAAATAAAAAATGTAAGCAACCTGGAGCAGTGTCAAACAACCACTGATCGTGCTTTGAGATTTACTAGTGGCATTGCCAAGTGCTCTATACAGAAAGGCCAATGCTGCGGCACCCCATGCATACTTCCCTGCTTTGTCAAAATCCTCAAATAGAGGCAGGAAGATGACAGGAACTGTGTTTCCACTAGTTGTAGAAAAAATGGTACTCCCTACAAGATATAGAAGATAAGCTCGAGTACACTGCTCAACCTGTTCAAGAGGAGCAACATCTGGACAGTGTGAAAAGGAATCCTTCAACCAAGATAGCTTCAAGAATCCACCCCTTCGATCACTCGAAGTAGGTTTCTTTCCCAAGAGTTTCTCACAAATGGGTATGGCAGAAGAATCTTCTAACTCTACAGCTACAACGGGCTCCCCATCAATTGCTAGTCCAAGATTGAGTGCAACCTCATCCAAAGTTATGGTCATTTCCCCACCAGGTAGATGGAATGTATTAGTTTCCTTTCTCCATCTTTCAACCAAAGCAGATATCAGCTGATTATCTAAACTAAATGCTTCAATCTTTCTAAAATACTTAAACCCAGCTTTCTCAACCAACTCTAGTTGCTTCCCTGTTAACTTCCACTCTTCAAGCTTTGACGTATGCTCGTGGCATCTAAGTGCACCACGCTCCTATTTATTAAATTCAACAAATTATCACAACTTAATGAAAGCAATTTAACTTCTGCACAACCATTAAAAAAAAAAAAAACAGTGAGCTATACCAGTCCTTCCCAAACAGCCGATGATATATGCTCGTCCTGATCATAGAGCACAGAGGGATCAAAGGGACCAGGGTCATTACGTAGAGAATGACCAGAAATTTGAATTTGCGAATCTTCTTCATCAAAAGTAATATTTGGAGTTGCTACGTCCATCACTTGCTACCTCTATAATTGATTAAAAGCTCAGTTAAGGCAATGCATTCTGATTGGACAAGGATCATAAATTTTTGTTTACAAACCATAAAATCAAAACCCTAGCTAACAAATTCCGGTTCAATTCCTCCAAATTGAGTGTCGAAAGACATGTCATACCCAAGACTGACTGCCTGACCACCGGTTGACGTCGTTCCGGTTGAATGAACGACATCGCCGGTCAGGCCCAACGAAAGACATGTCGGTAGAAAGAAACAGGAGACATGCCGTTCAATTTATCAGAAATAAATAAAAAATAAAAAATAAAAAATAGAAGGTGGAGATAAATCTGAAACAACAAATTCCTCACTGTATGAGAAAAAAACAGAAATCGAAAAGGAATTTCAAGTAAGAAGTTGAGAGTAAACACACCTACTCTTTCTCTTCTTTTTTAATTGATTCTGAAGCTATATCTTCTTTGCTTTTTTCCGAACAAGAAACGACATGAATCCGCCTCCTGTGTGTGTGTGTTTGCGGCTGATTCTGAATCCTACTGTAGCGGTGGCCTCCCTCCTCTGTACGCCTCTATCCCTTTTGATTTCCCACGCGAGACCCCACCACCTGAAACATCTTATTTACATTTTTGTTCCTCTACCCTCTACTTTTACACTTTCGAATTTACTGTACTTCTTTTCTTCCTTTTTTTTTTCTTTTTACTTTCACTGCCGGTAAATTTGATTTTTTTACTGAGAAAACTAACCTAATATCGTATAAAAACTTGGTCAAAATTATATTTCTTTACCGAGTTCTAGAAATTACAGTTAACATTAAATTTATTAAAAAGATAAAATTACCCTAAATGTATATATTACAACCAACTTAGACACAAACAACAAATCATTTCTTTTCCAGGTGGAGACAATCTCTTCCAATCTCAACATTACAGTGGTTACACTCATACTTTTGAAACTTGGCCCGACTTGACGGGTCGATTCGGGAACCGGCTGATCCGGAACTGGAACCAGGCTGAATTGATAAAAAATAAGATAAGCCATAACCCGGTGTGACCTGACCGATCGGCGGGTTGACCCGACGACCTAGGTGACCAGGCAAACCCGATCAAAAACTCGGTTGCAACCCGTTGATTTTTGTTTTTTTTATTAAAACGACGTCATTTTAAATTTTTTTTAAAATAGAGATTAACCCGACCGACCCAGTCAAAACTCGGAACCCGGGTCGGCCATCAGGCCGGGTTTAAAAACTTTGGTTATACCACACCAATTATGTCTTGCTTTCTCTTCATAAAGAAATCTGACATAACATATGGTAAACACCTCTATATGATGATTTCCAGAAGATTTAAGAGCAATAAAGAGCTTTAAGAACTGGTTTTACTTGGTTTTTGTAAACTTGGGTCTTTTAGAGGATCTCGGTCTTCATAGTGAACAAGATAAAGTGGATCGCTTTTGCATAAACCTTTTAATTTCGTTTTGTATGTTCTTGACATTTGGGCATTTGGTAGGGTCTAGGTTTGAAATTTAGATCAAGGTTGTCAATTTTGTTCCGTTTCATTCGGAATGGTCGAAACATTTCATATCAATTTACAAAACGAAACAATTTTCATCTCATTTTAAATCTCGGTTCATTTTGAATTTTCCAGATAAATTTTGGCTGGAATGTTCTAGTTTCATTTCATATGTTCCGTTTCGGAATTGAAAAATCATTCAATCAAACCCAAATTTCAACTTATTTTAACCAAAACAAATCCTAAAAATATCATATAAATATTAATAACTCCATTTTCAACTACAAAACAATCTTTAATCAATCTAAAAATAAAAAATCAAACAAAACAACAACAATAATAATAAATTTATGGACCCTAATCTATTTTTTTTTAGCATGGTTAAAGGACAAATTCATCTTCATTGAACTCCCCTCTCCTACAAACCTTCATTGACACCAATATTTATTATTTTCCTTCCATTTTTTTGGTTGAATAAAACATGAGTTGCACATCTTTTTTATAAAATGTTAAGAGATTATTCTCCATTAATATCACAATAAAAATATATTTTGCAATACGATTATAATATAAAAAGCACTGCGCTGTTTCTTATTATCCTTAAGAAAAGCATGACCTCCTCATTATATTGAATGAGTAAACTGAAGGGAATTTAAAGGGGTGATAAACAAAACTTATAGTTTAATTAAGGGTTAAAAAATACTAATTAGGTGGTGTTCGTGTGTTAACCTAAATATGACACTCAAATTCCAACTCATACCTTCGTTCAAGAATTAATTGCCGTAACGTTTTGACGTGAATGGCTTGTGTGAGTTTGATTTATGTTTCTTTTATATTAAAATATTTTACTTTCATAATATTTTAGTATTTTGTTTAAGTTGAATTACTTTAAGTTAAAATTCTATTTAATCTTAACTATTTAAAAATATTTTAAATTTTAAAATTATATTTGTTTGACATTGTGTTTGTATTGCATAATTTATAATTAATTTATCTTAAATTTAAATTATGTTTGTTGAATTATATATATATATATATATGAACAATATAATTTTAAAATGGCATATCAAAATGCTTTGAAATCAAAACATTTTATTTTAATTGATAAAATAAAATATTTATCAAAATAGAATTGATAACCATGATTTAGACTAGCAGATTAAATAAAATGGTGGAGAAAATGGGGAAGGGAAAATGACAATGGTTGGACGGATGAGAAGAGATGTCCATTTGAACACATAAAACTATGCAAAGTCCCCATCCTCGTCAGATGCTTTGAAGTGGCAGTGACGCTGGTATCAATACATGCAAGCACACTCTCAAAAGCCCTTGAAAGACGACAAAGAGATGAGCTGGTGTGCTACCATTCACTCGGAATTGGTCATTGCTCCGCCAGTCTTCAATACCACCTCCACCCCATCTAAGCTCAAGTATTCTAGTAGCAAAAATAGAGATGAAAAGAAGAATGAACCACATGCTAGCATAGTCACTCGATATGTTGAGAAACTTGTTCTGAGGGGTACAAAGCGGGGAAGGGAAGACAAGTGAAGCGTGGGGTACAAAGCGGGGAAGGGAAGACAAGTGAAGCGTAGAGTGTGTTTGGTATTGCGGTAACTGTTGTGGTTGTGATTTGAAAAAAATTATTTTATAAAAAGTATTTTTAGTTGAGGTTGGTTTGAAAAAATAGGTGTTTGGTTAAAACTATGGTTGAAATTAAGGTTGAAGAAAAAGTAGTTTCAATGTGTTTGGTTAAAAAAATATATTTCATATTGAGGTTATAAAATAATTAATATATATATATTAATGATTTTTAATTTAAATATTGTAGATTTAACTACTGTTATTATATCACGAAATAAATAATATTGATATCAAATATTTTTTATTATTCCATTAAACTATGTGCAATGTCATTACATACGAAATCTATCCAACAAGAACTATATTTTCCATGGTTTCTTAAGCGCGCAACAACAAAAACTGAAATTTTTTAATTTATGTAGTGTTATTAAATAATAAAGATTGTGATATTTTTATTATTGGAATTGCGATCAAATTCCATAAATGATACGTCATCATGCGATATCTTTTTAATTTATGTAGTGTTATTAAATAATATTAAATATTAGTTTTTCGAGTAAAATACAATTTTTTAAAAAAAATTACAATTTCATTACAGTACGAATAAATTTAATTCACCTTAAACTAATTTTATATATATATTATTCACGATTAACTGCACTGGTGTTCAGGGAAAAAAAACTAAACTTTTCTCATTGGTTTTTCAAAAAAAAAAACCGAACATTGCGACAGTGGAGCCATGCTCCACTGTTCCTAAAAATAACCACAAGAAGCAGCAAAATGTTGCTTCTCCAATCCTGTAGCTGGGCAGCAAAAATCAGTGGGCTTTACCAAGCAAAATCAGGTTTGTTTCCTTTACCAAACATTAAAATGTGTGGCTGCGAGTGAACTTCAATTGAGTTGTGGTAGATGGCAACCTGTATAGATTTGCATACCACATGTTTGATAAAAGTTCTCTATGATTAGGTTTTTTTTTAATATGATAATAAAGTTGTAATATTCAATGTATGATTAGATTTTTTTTTAATATGATAATAAAGTTGTAATATTCAATGTATAATGGTGTTTTAGTTGTTAAATAGAATATAACAACAATTTTATAAATAATTAAATATTTTTTTGTTGATTTTTGTATGTTAAGTATTAACGCGGGTATAAAGTTCAAGATACAAACTCTATTTTTTAAAAATTTAATAGGAAAGTGTAATTTTAAATAAATTATAGGACAATAGAAATAATTTTTTTTTAATTCCACTGTTTTGTTAAAAAAATATATTTTAAAGTACTTTAAATTTATAATAAAAATAAATAAATAAATAATTGAGAAAATTTGATGTAAAAAAAAAAGAATTACAGTCCCCAAAATTAGTATAAGTAGTGATCCTTTATTACTTAGGTAAATCATATTATATTTAGGGATATATATATATATATAAATAAAACCTTTTTAGAGTTTTATCATGCTTTTTTTTCATTGTAACTTGAGAAATTATATTTTACATATGAGATCAAATAAAAATTTCAAAAAAAAATAAAATTTCCTGGCACATAATGTAGAAGAAAATACAGATTATACACATAATTAACACTTTATTTCTAATACTGACATGTCTTTTTTCAAAATCTCTTAAACCCTAAAATTCTTAACTCTTTTAACTTTGGTGTTCTAAGAATCATTTTTAACTTTTTATTATATAAACTATAATAAAATCTTGTAATATTTTAATACGGAATAAGGGTTCTTGAGTTTACAAAAACATAAGAATCAATTATTATTTGAAATTAATTTTTTATTCATCTACAATTTATTTTAATTAACTTAATATTTTATATCAAAATACTTTTATTCTAGAATAATTTCAATTCTAAAAGTGAATGGATCACACTTTTAATTTTACCTTATGCTCATTAACCATGTTTTTTTTAAAAAAAAATCTTAACACTTTTAAAATCAAATCTTGTATATGCATATCAAAACTTAACTCTTGCTCTTATTATATAATCATCTTTTATAGAAGAAAACTAGGTTTAGGGCTTGCACTTCACTCGAGCTAGATCAAAACCCAGCTACTGCATTAAAAAATGTGAGCATTGCTATTTTTTTATACATGCAATAAAATATCTTAAATGAGAACTAAGAACTTGATCAATATATCAGATAAAATTAATCAATCATCATATGTGTTAATAAATGAAAGAAATATTGGTGTGGCTTATTCGACCTAACGAACCAAGAGCAAACTGGTGCAATGTTCAAATGGTGTTTTTATTATATATATAAAAAAAAAACTAATCTCGCTATCATTTTAACTCCTATTTAACCCTGGCTTAAATATTAAACAACAAACTGTTAAATGATTAAATCGCAAAAAACCTAGGGGAGAAATGAAAAGATGACGATACACTATATTAACCCATGTTAACCTATGAAATTGATGACTCGGGTAATGGATACTACCACAATGAGTTAACCCGGTTGGACAATCTATCTTTTCTTTTCTTTTCATTATTCCTCCTTGACTGAGTCTTAATTGACCGCGGGTTCGATTAAAAACTAGAGATGAAATTTAAAAAATAAATAAATATTGAAAGATAAAACTAAAAATATATATTAGCTTAAGAAAGGGGAAAAAATATACAAACCATTTCAAATAAAAAAATAGAAATTAAAAGAATAAGAATTAAATCTAAAAAAAAATAAATTAAATGGCTGGTTTGGAATTATGAGGTGCCACGCACCAAACTAGAGGTAAGAATTCAACGCACGCTGTTGTGGAATGGAGGATCCGCCAAGACACATCCAACCATACTAAGAAAGCATGTTGTTGACCGATTGAGGCCTCTGCACGTGCTGCCTAACAACATCGAATCAATTGACGCATGCCACACATCAACTTTTTTTTTTAATATTTTATATTTATCAAAAGACTAAATTGCCTCTAAGCCAATATAAATATAACAAAAAAAAATGAAAATAAAAATACAAAATAGCCTCTGGTTGGTAGCTTATCAATTGTTTATTTCTTTTAAGGGCACTACCGACATTTCATTGTACTATTAAAAAGAAAAGGATGAAAATGACCTTGGCTGCCGGTTCATTATTTTTCTTTCTCTTAAAGGATAATCAAGTAATCTCATTGTGCTAAACAAAGTGAAAAGATTAAAAGTGTGTTTGGTATTAAGGTTGATGTTGTGGTTGTAGTTTTAAAAAAGTTGTTTTATAAAAAGTATTTTTAGTTGAGGTTGGTTTGGAAAAATATATGTTTGGTTAAAACTGTGGTTGAAATTGAGGTTGAACAAAAAGTAGTTTAATGTGTTTGGTTAAAAAAATATTTTTGAAATTGAGGTTATATATATATATGATTTTTAATTTAAATGTTGTAGATTTAACTACTGTTATTACATCATGAAATAAATAATATTGATATCAAATATTTTTTTATTATTCCATTAAACTATATGCAATGTCATCACATACGAAACAAATCTATCAAATAAGGACTATATTTTCCATGGTTTCTTAAGCGCGCAACAACAAAAACTGGAGTTTTTGTTACGTCATCAAGCGATCTCCTTCTAATTTTTTGAATAAAACACAATTAAAATAAAAATAAAAACTGATTTTTTTAACTGGGTCGAACCCAACAAGAACATTATTTGAATTGCGATCAAATTTCACAAATGTTACGTCATCATGCGATATTTTTCTAATTCATGTAGTGTTATTAAATAATATTAAATACTAGTTTTTCGAGTAAAACTCAATTTAAAAAAAAAATTAAAATTTCATTTCGTACAAAATTCATTAAACAAGAACTATAGTTTTCTAAAAAACTTTGAGCATGCAATGAAATTACGTAAAATATTATCATTTATAAAAATTGAGATTACAGTACGAGTAAATTTAATTCACCTTAAACTAATTTTTTAAAAAAACAAATTCAAAAATATTGTTCACGTTCACGTGAATAGTATGAGTAAAATCACTTAATTGCACTAGTTTTTTTATAAAAAAAAACAGTGAAACTTTTCATATGAACAGTGCGAGTGAATTAATTCACTCGCACTGGTTTTTTGAAATTAAAAAAAAAATTGTTCACTTTAGTGAACAGCTACAGTGAAGTCATGCTCCACTATTGCTGTTTTTCCCAGACAAGAAGCAGCAAAATGCTGCTTCTCCTAAACCAGCGGTGCCATGTGGGTCCTACCAACTGAAAGTACTTTTATTTTGGTTACCAAACACTTATTAACGTGGCTGCGGGTGAACCTCACTCGTAACTACGTTACCAAACAACATCTAAGTTATCACAGTCAGTTTCATTATGGCTTATGGACCATGTGCAAAGACTGAATTACCCCTATAGGCAAAACCTTTGATTTTTTTTAAAAAGCACCAATGATAATTACACCATGCGGTGAATAGTAAATTGAGTTTATGTGTATAGTAAGTTCACCTTCTGTTTCAACTTTTTATTATATAATTTCTTTAATAGTAAAAATAGTACATAACTATTATAATTTTCACAATATACAAATAAATGTTACAAGTAATCACTTTAATTAAATGAAAAAATATATATTTAAGTGTAATCTTGTTTTTTTATTGCACTACTGCATATGTTTATTATGATAATAATTATTTTTTAAAGTATTTTTTATTTTTTAAATTTATTTTTAATATCAACACATCAAATCAATTTAAAAACTTAAAAAATAATTTAAAATAAAAATAAAATTTTAATATATTTAAAAAAGACAACCTAACCGAAAACAAACGGTAACTTAACATTTGAAGGATGTCATAGCGGAAGTTTTACCAGATTATTATTTTTAGTTCGTACGAGACCGACAAAAAAGGTGATAATGACAGTGATAATTCAAATACACGAGACGTTTCAAAGGGGATTTTGAAGTATGTATCCGTTGACTGCCACGTTTTCTTAGAGAAAGTGTTTTTCTCTGTTTCCTTACGTGGCAGCCATCCAAAACAATGA
>Ga0325410_1008286_pt1 | contig 11263 bp, 8 predicted proteins | sample PopdelMetagenome_16_FD_206182 | JGI IMG/M metagenome (GOLD analysis project Ga0325410, IMG submission 206182) | Populus deltoides microbial communities from Bellville, Georgia, United States - Xylem-PdIQD-R3 | ecosystem: Host-associated > Plants > Phyllosphere > Stem > Wood/Secondary xylem...
TAACCCACACCACCGACCAAACTGAAAAACAGTTTAGGTGTTTCTCGAGGGAAGCTAAAGATGGAGAATTTAGTAATTTCGCTGTTAAAACCTGAAAGTTTATTAGATCATCAATGTTATAATTAAACAACGAATCCGGAAAAAGTTTGGGAGCAATTAACTTAATTAAAACTTACGAAAGAATGATGAAAGCAATGAGACATTTTTAGGTTGTTGTTGAAGTTAAAGGAGTTCTAGTGCAATTAAAAATACAACTTAAGACGTAATGAGGGGGTGTATAAAGTCAAATCATACGTAACACACCCACCTCCTACATTGGCTTCAAGCTAGCTAGCAAAATACAAAATTCTGATTATTTACAGAATATTTCTTTATATATACATATATAAATTTAAATTTGAGATCTTTTAAAGAGAAAATAAATTTAATGAATAACTTAATTTTATAGCCAGCAGAAGGCTACAAAACCAAAGGTAGAATTAGGTTTTCAAAGCGCAGTGAAAACGTTTATGTTTTTTTTTTTTTTGAGGGTATATCTAGATTGATTCTTGAACCATGTTAATGCAGATAGATTGTGGCAGCTAGGAATAATTGTGTCCTTAATTTGATTAATAAAAAAAGGAAAAAAAATAAAACCTATGATTGATTAACTTGTGTCTATATTCAAAGAACGAGACCTCGTTGAAGAGGGGGGGAAAAGGACGAAAACAAGGAATCAAAGTAAAGAGAGCGATGAAATATTACTAACCTCGGTGTAGATATGATCAGAATCAGGAGAAGAACCCTGAGCAGGCAAGCCTAGGGCAGCGCCGATATCAGCAACGGCAGGTTCAAGTTCTTTCAAAGAGAGCTTACCATCTCTATCCCTATCCAGCTCTTGGAACTTATGATCCACAAAACTGCTAAACACCTCTTCATTCCCAACCAACTCCATTATATCTGAACCGTCTAAAACCTGTCCATTTCCCCCACTTGTCTTTATCTTTTCTGTGCTTGTGCTACCGCTACTGCTACCCTTACTCTTCTCCATTAATTCTCTCAACCCTTTTCCTTTCTCTTCTTCCTTTCCTGTGAGTTCTTTGGCTTTGTTTTTGTGTGTGTATCTCGTGAATCACACACGAGCTAAAGTGAAGGTCTGCTCTAGGTGAGTCTCCCTTTGCTGCTTTCTCTGCTTCTTGGGTCCTTGGCCTTTAAATATGTGAGAGAATTGGATCGTCAGAGTGGCTTTTCTGCTTTGCGAGAGAGTGTGGCTCATTTACGGCACGTTTCCTTTTCCTTTTCAAGAAGCATTTTCTAGTGTACGACGTCGGCCCAAGAAAGAATTAAGAAAGCTTAAAGGTCGGACGTAGGAGGATGCTAGCAGTTGTTAAAAATATTAAAATTTATTACTAATTTTATTTTTTTAAGTTCTTTTTTTAAAATATAAGAACTTAAAAAAATATATGGACGTATTTCTTTTTAGAATATACAAACAGAAGCTAGGGATTAAATTGATAAAAAAAACAAACATAATTGAGCTCTATCTCACTCAATAATTTTTTTAATAGAAACTTGGGTTCGAGGAACATACAAGTCTCTTCGAATTAACGTTAACTAAATCCCCTTAAGCATAATCAGTAGGCTTAAACACATTTGGAGACAGAACTAATCAGGCCCTTAAACCAAGAGAGTGGCTGGTGACCACTAATCCTTTGTGTGGATAGGACACGTGGGGCGGTTAGGGAGCCTCTAAAATAAAAGGTTAGATAGCAGACCCACCAAACACCTACAAGTCTTTGCCTCTCACCGTCCTTTATTACACTTTGGTGGGCCCGTCCTTGATAGAAGTCGACTTGTCAGCCTAATCGGCTCCGCGTCTTTGTTTTCTTAATTTTTACGTAACCTGAAATTCTGTTCATGTTAAGATAAACTTTCTATGTCTTATAGTTGTGAGACCCGATTATTAGTTCCACCCTTAATCCATCGGATCAAATATTTTTTTTTATTAAAATTATAATGTTTTGTTTATTTTTTTCCTCTTGATATTAGTTTTGAATATAATATCTTCTAGGTCATCATGGTGAGGCAGACCGGGTACATCAAATTATGATATCTTTAACTAATTTTTTTTTTTTAATCAAACATGGGATATTCATACCGAGGTTAATCAATCTATGGGGATTTTTTTCAATGGTTTTGAAATTCGAACCGTACGTAATAATGGGCTGTGAAATTCTTGTGAAGACTTCAGAGACTTAAATGCCAAACTGATCAAACTTGGCCTTAATGAGGAGGGACTATAAACCAACCTCTCCAGTTTGGCCAGTATGGCATTGAAGTCTGTAAAGTCATCGAAATGGCCCCAACATAGCCACAATCAACTAATCATGTGGTTTAACATTTTGAGATTTAGCGTCTCAGCTGTGTTTAGCCTTGTGCGGCCGAGCCTAAATTTATCTGCCAGGATAGAATGAGATAATGGGCATGCACATTGCTCAATGGTTGCCGAGATTATAGCAGTAGTCGCTATAATATCCATGCTACAGCTAGATGCCCTCATGCTCAAGATTATGGGTCTTGAATCGAGACATAATTAGTGTCCATTTCTCTGGTGCTGCATCAGCACACTCTCATTTCTTAATTCAGGACAAGTTGAACAGCAGGGAATGTTTTGTCTGGCTAGAATTAACACCAGGACCATGTTGATTCCTTGGCCTTTTAACTTTGGACTTTCGGTTGCACTGATATGTCCCGATGGGAGCAGACAGTGACCTTAGTTGCATGGCTCGTCAGAGGACAATTTTAACAGCACTGGTATAAAATTTGTGCGGAGTTAGCAGGTTGGTAAGGCATACAATTGATCACAAGATAGCTGGCATAAAGCCCCGAGCCCTGAGTGTTTATTACAGGTGTTCGCAATTGCAACGCATAGCCATTTAACAAGTCCAAAACAACTGCCCTAGATGCAATAGACCTGAGCTAGGGCTTAAATTAATCTAAGTTGCAAGAAAATCCACTGCCTTATTTTATCATAGATTTTAACTAAAATCAGAACATGCGCAAGGAATTTGCAATCTTACTGATATATCTTGTGCAGAAATTAGAAGTTGCCATGGTCTAAATTTCTTACATTAGTCATGTAATTGCAAGTTTCCTGCCAAGGCATTCAGCAACAACCGATGCTGCCATATATACTCACCTCAAACTTAACTTGGTCGGCATTTCTCCATGCATTTTCCTATCTACCATGAAAATTTGATGTTTGTGTCTATAATTTATGCAATGGATGATGCTACCAACAGTTTGCTCAGCTTAGAACCCATCATTTACATGTAGGTAAGAAACTAGGAATTTGATTGTTTTTGTGGGCTCTGGAAAGGTTTCCATCTTCCATGTTTTAGCTGGACAGATTTCTTTGAAACGACTTCTTGCTGGGGGGAATCTGAATCTCCATTCTCAAAGGATGATGGGATTGGTTGACTTGGCCTTTCTTACAACTCGCATGCTCATGTGACTGCATGCGGGGACAAAGAAGCACCTGACTAGCTACTGCAATACGAAACTCTACATCTAGCCCGTCATTCATTGAGAGATTTTTGAGAAGCCAAGAGTTCATATATGTTTTTAATTATTATTATTTAACCAGAGAAATTATAAGAACCAATTAATAATACGCACATCATTTCAATGACAAAACCGAAAAATAGATAGACAAAAAAACCTACGCAGGAGCCAGTTTCTATTAAGATTCTGGTGTCCAAGAAAATGAACTAATTAAGAAAAGAATGCCCTATCAAAATTGTTGAGAACTTCGTTTCATTCTTGGTTTGTTCACGAGTCGTGTAGCCGAGAAGTGAGATCAATGAAGGCATCTTCTTTGCAAGGAATTGTAAGACCACCCATTGAATGATTGAAGCCAAATTCTTCCTCGGATTGATTAAGCAAGGCTAGGAAAGAAGGATGATTAATATATGAAATTGGGACCACAAACCGCTTCTTTTGGAATTCTCCAACATACACTGCAACGTGCCCTTTCGGAAGATTTGAGTGATTTCTACCAAGAAGAGACTGATGTTTGAGGATTTTCTTGGCATTATGAGCCACAGAAGGAAAACTAAGGATACCCATGTCAGGAAATGTATGATTTGAATAGAATTGGTTCTGGGAGTGAAGGGGAGAATTTGGAAGTGAAGTAGCTTGGGAGTTGGAAGGGTCAAATGAAGTAGTTGTATTTATAGAGATGAGAAATGGGTGCATGGATTTCTTCCAAAAGGGACACTTCACACACCACTTGGCTGATGGGTTTAAGCTCAATAAGGATAAGCTCGACAGCTTCTTTTGAGTTTCTCTGTCTTATTGATCCACAGATACCACTTGATTCCTGGAGACCTAAATATCGAGACACACATCTTGGTCCAAGCCTGGCGTCACTCATTGTTAATTCTTCAAAACAGGCAGCTGTACACTGGTATATTTATGTGCATGCATCTAATGCCACTATGATTCTTATTCTCGAAGGCAAAGAGCCACTCATCAATGGTCTCTACTATTTAAGTCCAGAAATCGCCCACCTTTTCGAGTGGTCTTGAATATGCTAATGATGACATCTCAATATAAATATCTCTATGATTGAGGCCAAGGTGAAGTGACAGATCGATGCACCGATGGCGATGAGGGAACACAAATGAAAAATGGGTCGGGCAACTTCAAGCGATTACGTCCTTCTTGACAAGCAGCTAGGTTCTTGAGTTACCACGGGACCCAACTCAACGAACGATTCATCTGCTTTGCTCAAGAAATTGGCTGAAACATTCTCCATAAACCTCATCCACCTCCGCAATATGGTGGTCCGGCCCCATCCATGGGCCATAACATTTTATCCATCCAAAAAAAAACCAGCGGCAGCCACCTGAAACTGGATAGCTCGGTTGAGAAGGTGAAAAGTTTCTTTTTTTTTTTTTTTTTTTTTATAGTAATCGAGTAAGGCAGAAAGTATTGAATTACGCTTTGAACTTGATCTTTAATTGGCTGGTCTGGTCAACTGTTTCGTTGCCAAAAAATGCTAGTGGACTTGGAACTGGATCTCTGCGGAATAAAAATAAAACTTTATTGTTCAAATGGCTATAGAGGTATGGCTCTGAGGAGTCGAGCATGTGGAAGGATGTGATTAAAAGCATTTACAATACTAAATACTCCAACCTTATACCGCAGGATCATATCTCAGGTGCTGGAAGCACATGGTCTCGGCTTGTTAATCACTGTGGCAAAGATACTAGATTGCAGAATATTATGAATAATCACACTGTGATGCTAGTTGGCAATGGGAAAAGGATTAAGTTTTGGCTTGATGACTGGACAGATAATGGCAGCTTGGCAGAGAAGTTTTCTGCACTGTTTCAGTTATCCAACGATAAAGAAGCCAGCCTAGACAAGATGGGAATGTGGGACGGTTATGCATGGTGCTGGGTTTTCTCCTGGAACAAAGTTTTGAGAGGCAGGAATACTGGACTTCTTGCTAAAATGTACACCTTTTTATCCATTGCTACAAGCATTGGCTTATTTGGTCCAAAATCATCAACTAGTGGGGCTTAGCTTGGTGTTGTCCAAGGAACTTGGCAAACCTTTTCTCTCAGTGAGACTCTTTGGTTTATAGCAAATTTCAGAAAAAAAACATGGGTGATGTTGTTCTTCTCTGTGGCATGGTCTATATGACTTCTCCGCAATGATGTGATATTTAAGCAGAAGATCCCAGACTATGATACTCTGTTCTTCCTTATTGTTACTTGGTTTTACTTATGGTTAAAAGTTATAGAATCGGATTTTCCCCACTCCTCTTCAGATTTGCTAAGATCCGCCGAAGGTCTGATTCGATGGACTAATTCTCAAACTTTTAGGACTAGTGTTATGTGGTCTCCCCCTATGACTAATAGATTCAAATGGAATGTTGACAGATCCTCTATTGGAAAACCTGGCCCCTCTGGAATTGGTGGTGTTTTGCGGAATCACCATGGAATACTTCTAGGTATTTTTTCTTTGTCGGTTGGGATCTTAGACTCCAATGTAGCTGAGCTGAGAACGGTAATCAAAGCTATCGAATTATCAGCCTCTAATTGCTTCCTATATCATAAACATATTATTATTGAATCTGATTTTGCCAATGTCATTAGCTGGATGAATAATCCTAATAATAGGCCTTGGATTCATCATAAACTCTTCTCTTCAGCTAAGAGGCTAGCTTCATGTTTTGATTCAATCACCTACACTCATTCTTACCGGGAAAGTAATCACATGGCAGATCACCTCGCTAAACAAGGAGTGCACAGAATATCTGATTTTGTTGATTGGCTATGACCCTCCTAGATAATCTGCCGGTAATATGTTTAGTTTCTGCAGCTTGTGATATTTTGGGGCAATGTTTTGGTTACTATGAGGGGAACAGATGGTGGAAAGATCTTAATTGATCTGAAGATTATGTTTATATATTTAGCTAGTTAATTCAGCGAATTTTTATTATATGTAATGTGATTGCATAACACAGTTATGCCTTATTTAATACTATCAGCTTCTTTCAAAAAAAAACTTGATTTTTAATTGAACCAATTGATTTGAATTTGAGAGTGATTAATGCTTTTTATTTCAAAATATCTCTAAAAAATCTGGCTAGTTCTCCGGTCTCTAACCACTCAAATCTTGAAACATTACCAATTAATAAGTAACTCCTAAATCCCTGGAGTTCCCTCAAGTTTATTTCCCTTTTCATTTGTAAGTATATAGTATACTTATCAAAACCAAAAAATATACCTTTTTATTTATTTATTATTTTGTTTTAGGCTAGGATAAGGTACGTGAATTCCATATCTAAAGGATCCTATATATTTCTTCATGTAGAAGCTCTAATGATAAGGTCCGGCGAGGTATATCCTATGCTATGTATATATATTGCTATTTTTGTACTTAGGGCAACGATTTTCAGTTGGAACGTGCAATGATTGGCTGACAAATTAAGGAAATCTCCCTCTTCATGCGCCATTTATATAAGCACCTTACTAAATATTCACACTGAACCCTTGGTTTTCAATTCCCTTTTTGATCATAAAGATTTGTGGTTTGTTTAAAGAATATCTAAGAACAGCACATGACTTCACATGGGTAGTTGGCCTTGAACAACGTAAGGCCAATTCGATGGCTTAAGGTTCCATGCTGTCATGATGAAAAAGAGCAAGGAAAGGATGAATTAAAACATGAATCTTGGGAATTGAACTTGCCTGGAAATTAAGCACATGAAGATCCCTCTGTGTTATATATTGAAGATAGGGTTTTATACATTGCTATGCGTTGTAGTACTTGTCTAGTTCCAACGGTCTTACAGGAAGTCACCCGCCTTCAGTTTTAGATTTCCACTCTCTCCACGGTCTAAAACCTAAACCATTAAACAGAAATCTCAAGTCATAATTGTAATATGATTGAAATGAACTAAAAACCCTTTAATGGCATGGTTGGCTTTGTGAATATTATTCATATCAAGATTTTAATGATATATATCCTCTCTAACAATGTCTGAGTCCAAGTAAAGAGGATAAAGGCATTCGAAGTTACCTATGAAATTAATTCGATCACAATATCAAGCTAGGTTTTTCACTGAAAAAGAGGACGAATCTAATATTATTGAGTCAGTTCGATAATGCTATTTTGCTGCATGAAGAATCCTGAAAGTCACACATGATGACACAATTAATCATGATGAATGAAGAAAAGTATGACAATTTACATCACCTGATTGGAAAGACAATAAACTGGACGAGTGGCTGGGAATGGAGACGAGTCTCTTTCATGATTAGCTAGTATAGTAAAGAAATAGCAAGGAATTATACTTTCTTGGGATTGAGACAAGTGTGAGGAAAATGTCCATGCTATGGGAGAGAATGAATTCAAGTATCCCTTTTGAAGTTAACTCAAGACACTTGCACATGAGCATTGGTAGAGTTTAGGATTGTTTGTTGATTTAGGTCATGTGTAAATGGTAAAATTCAAGATCAATGGTTATTTCTATTTCTGTTTTGTGGTATTTACTATTTACAGGAGCTCGCAGTTAATAAATCATCCAAGAGGTTGAAAACTTGCCAAGGTGAGATTTGTTGGGGATTTGGCTTAGCCTTTTTCCTTGAAATAATAGGCAAGTAAATGGAGTGAGGATTAAAGAAGAGTACTGGAGTAGACTCCAAGCTTTGTACACTTGCTCATCAAATTTATTCTTTCTTTGTCTATTAAATATTTTGATCATTATAAATAGGTGAGAAGATGAGTAGTTTAGGGCGTGAAAAAACACAAGGACTGAGAGAGAAGGAGTACACGGGCTTTTGAGATTGAGTTTTTAGCATAAAAATTGCAATTATATTCTTAAACTAATTAATTTTTCTTGTAGCAAAGAGGGTTAGTACTCTCGGATTGTGACGCAAACAAAGTTTTGCCAGACTAAATTTTTCGTGTTGAGTTTGGTACCAAATTTCCCATCAACTACTTTCCCAGTAAAGAGGCCGATGGCCGATGGGAGTGCATGCTCAGCAGATTCGGCTGTTACTTTTCTCAGAGGGAGGACCCATGGCTAGAAGGGTTCACATGGCTTAGCTCAAGGTTGATGATTCTATATCAAATGCATTAAAAGAAACAGCCGTACACCACCAAGTCAAGGCAACATATTCAGAAAAGATTGGCTAATGGTAGGCCCCTTCATCAAATATTCACATGGCTATTTTCTTTTGTTTTTAATCATTGAGAATATATTAAAAAAAAGTAATAAAATTAATATTCAAAGCAAAATAAATGCTAAATAAAGAGATAAATTTAGTAGGAAAAAAATTGATATGCTATAACAAAAATAAAAAGATTATCTAATATTTTTTATTACATTATAATTTGATATCATTAAAAAATCTTAAGAGGTTATTTCTAGTACAAATAAAGTTTAAATCCATATATAATAAATAAAAAAATAATAATTAGATTAAAAATAATGAAGAAACAATCAAATAAATTTATAATACAATTCTCAAAAACAATATTATTTCTCAACTAAATACCTTAAATATTCATATGGCTTTCCTCAGGCTTGGAGATAAAATAATTGTTATTTATTTTATTTAAAATAATTTATAATTTTATAATTTTTTTAAAATTTCATCTATTTTTCAACTTTTTTATATGTCAAATTTGATCTTTATTATTTTAATTATTATTTATTGTATTTGAGATAATTGATGAAATTATATTTTTTTTAATTTCATTTTCATTCAACTTTTTAATTTGTAAGATTTATTTCTCATTCTTTTTATAAACTTGAAAAAAAATAAAAAAAATTAATAAGTTATTTTCTAATTTATTTTTCATAACATAACTAAATATTGAAATTTTTTTTTTCAATTTATTTTTCATAATACTATCAAACATTGAAAAATAATTTACTTTTTTGAAATCTACTTCAAAAAAAAAACCTATTTTCTAGTAAATACTGGAGGACTTAAAGTGTTGCTTAAATAAGAGTCCTCCCTGTAAAGTTTAACAATAATTAAGATAAAAAAAAATAGAATTCACAAAAGTGGAGAATTATCGAGCTAGGATCTTGATTTTCATTGATGAATCACGAAGACATCCCTTAAATACTTCTATACACAAATCAATACAACTATTCTACTAGAAAAATAAATACATAAACAAAGACAAATTTGGAAAAGATTGCTCTCTTCTTCCTTTTGAATTCATGACGAGGCTTGCAATCTAGAGGCAAGCTTGATGAAGGCATCTTCTCTGCATGGAATCGTAAGACCTCCCATTGGAGGATTGAAGCCAAACTCTTCCTCAGCTCGTTTAAGCAAATCTTGAAATGAAGGATGGCTCAAGTATGATATTGGCACCACAAACCTCCTCTTTTGCATTTCTCCAACATATACAGCTACATGTCCTTTGGGTACATCAGGCTGATTTCTACCATGAAGAGACTTCCCTTTGATTGCATGTTTGACACTGCTAATCATGGATGGTAAACGAATACCCATGTTTGATTTTAAGCTTGAGTGAGGAATCCGAGAGAATGATATGAAATGGATTTTTGTGGTGAAAGTTGTGCAGGTCTTGTGGAGTTGGAAGGCTGGTTTTGAGTCTGTATTTTATAGGTTTTTTGAGGAGTGTACTGCCATACTTTTCCAGTGGAGACTCAGCTGGGTGCATGTTCAGCTTTTTGGCTGTTTTGCTATTTTGGGTATTATAGGACGACCCGTTGCAAGAAAGGCTCACATGGCTTTGCTAAAGGCTATCAAATTGCTTATAAAACAGGGGGCCGTACACTGGTAAGCCAAGGGCAACATTTTCAAGTTGTCAAAAAAGATTGGCTAATGAATAGTTTTGTGATAAGATCATAAGAGATTCACAGGCTTTTCCTCAGGTCTTGTACAGGAATTTGTGGAGTAGTTTATATCCTGATAATTTAAATTCCGGATACGAGTGCTAGGAAACAAGAAAAAGAAATTGAGCTTTTTTATAGTCACTTGAAGTAACTAGGTTCTCAGGAACTTCATGTGAGTAATTAATATGATTATGTCATGTGTATATTATAATAAAGAAACATACTTATTTATTGGTAGAGCCAACATCTCAAGATCTTTTATAGTATACTTGTTACCTTTTAATTGAATTCAATTAAAAAATTTAATGTTTGTATCATTTTTAATGTCTAGAACTGAATTTTAAATGTAATTTAATCTCTAAAAATAATATAAAGTTAAATTAGATATTAACCCTCTGATTTACTATACTAAAACAAAAAAACTAATTTCAAAACTAACCTTTCTAAAATATTAAAAATACTTATCTACCCATATTTTTTTAGAGACCTTTCAAAAATAAAATAAATGTGATGAGAATAATATAGAAAATAAAATAAAATAAATTATATCTCTTTTAAATATGTGAATTCAACTTATTTATTAATTAAATTTAGATTGAATATTATAATTAAATTATATTACAGTAGATAATTGGTTTCAAACTTCACGTTAAAAATTATATATATCTACCAAATTTCATAAACATTTAAAGTGTTGATTATGATTTTTTTTTTGTTGAGAAAATAACAAGCATTTATAGTGCCTTTTTAAAATTACCTAGTTATATAATTTCTATAGTTTATTTTTAATACAAAAAACCATTGCGAGGTTTTTCTTGAAGACCAATCCAACGTGCATTCTCGGGATAGAATGGAATGGAACTCAAGGCCATGATAGTTAACAAATTA
>Ga0325410_1008289_pt1 | contig 11261 bp, 9 predicted proteins | sample PopdelMetagenome_16_FD_206182 | JGI IMG/M metagenome (GOLD analysis project Ga0325410, IMG submission 206182) | Populus deltoides microbial communities from Bellville, Georgia, United States - Xylem-PdIQD-R3 | ecosystem: Host-associated > Plants > Phyllosphere > Stem > Wood/Secondary xylem...
TCTTTTCATTTAATTATAACTTTTCTTTTCATTTTAATTATTAAAAAATATTTTCCTTAGATGTGTTCGGAAATATTTTTATATTGCATATCATAATAATTAAATTTCAATAATACATCTTTAGATCACATTAATGAGTCATATAATATACATTAACAATTAATTTAAAAATTCAAAATCATAGTATTATATTTCATGCCATACATGATATAACATATAAAAGTATTCTTTCAATACGGCTGAACTTCTCCGTACGTACCTGCTATGGAAGGTGTGTTTCTAGACTTGATTTGAAAGTTGGTCTCAATGTTCTGATTTCCTTTTCCTTCATGGAATGAATGGTTTATGCTCATCTCCTTGATGATTCGGGGCGTCTTTTGTACTTCCAGGCCCTTCCAGGGCTATTTGATCTTGTCTTTTCACATATTGCCTACACGTTGGGACATTTCTTAATTAATTTACCTGGGGAGTGACCGAATGTGTTTAGTTATCACTACTGTTAGAGGTCACGGATGACCATCAGGGACCGTGCCCGTGTTTGTAATTTGTACATCCTGCTTTCAAGTAATAGAATTGTCAGCTGCTGACGTTCCACTTCCCTTCTCCGTTAGCATACTAACATGCAAACCCGACAAGATAAAAAACAATAACTAGAATAAAATGAAAAATTAAACACACAAGAATTTATGTGGTTCACCCAATTAGACTATATCCACGGGCAAGTATAGAAGGATTTTACTAAGTAATGTGAGAATTACAACCTCTCTCTACTAATAGGAGAACAACTGAAATATCTCTATTACTAGGAAAAAACACTTCACTTACTGTCTCACAAATACCTCACAACTTTGTGGGATTACTTTCCCTCTCTCACTCTCTCTTCTTGCTCTCTTGTTTCTCTCTTGTGGTGTACATAAGGCAAGGATGCACTGCCTATTTATAGGCAAGCTTCCTTGCCTTTGTCTTGCAAAAGACTAGAGCACCAATTGGTGCTGCAAGTGGCACCGAATTGGTGCTCACTTTGTTGACTTAGGCAGCACTAATTGCTGCTAGTAGGTAGCATTAATTGATGCTGGTGCCAGCTAGCTTCACATTCTCCCACTTGAAGATTTTGATGATTTAATCAAGTCTTCACACTTGATCATTTGTGATTCTTCTATCCTTTTTATATTTGCCATCTTTATGCTGGTTACGTTTCTTCTAGGCCATAAGAGGATCTGCACCATATGTACTTGTCAGTGTTGACTGGTTTGGTCAAAGCATCTGCTGAGTTTTCCTTTGTGTGAACCTTCTGAAAATCTATACTTCCATCTTCCACCACTTCGCGAACAAAGTGATACTGAATATCTATGTGTTTTGTTCTTGAATGAAACGCGGGATTCCTTGCAATATGCAAAGCACTCTGAATATCACAATACAAAAGAATCTTCTCTTGTTTGTACCCGAGCTCCTCCATAAGTTTCTTCATCCATATTGCTTATTTACAAGCTTGTGTAGCTATCATGTACTCAGCTTCTGTTGTGGATAAAGCTACAATAGTCTGAAGTTTAGAGACCCAGCTCACAGCTCCTCCTGCAATTATAAACACATAGCTTGTAGTGGATTTTCTTTTCTCAAGGTCGCTAGTAAAATCTGAATTAACATAACTTTTGACAGTAAATTCTGATCCTCCATAACATAATGCGACATTTGAGGTACCCTTGATGTATCTCAAGATCCTCTTAATAGTATTCCAATGCTCTATACCAGGATTTGTCATGTATCGACTAGCTGCTCCCACTGCTTGTGCAATGTCTGGTCTTGTACATACCATGACAAACATTAAACTTCCCACTGCTGATGCATACGGTACTCGAGACATCTCCATCCTCTCTGCTTCATTGCTAGGAGACATACTTGAGGATAATCTGAAGTTAATAAGAAGTGGGGTGGAAATTGGCTTACAATCTTGCATGTTGAAGCGTCGCAAGATCTTCTTCAAATAATTCTTCTAAGAAAGCCAAATATTCCTCTTACTTCTGTCTCGGTGAATTTGCATCCCTAGAATCTTGTTTGCTTGTCCCAAGTCCTTCATATCAAGCTCCTTAGCCAACTATGCCTTCAATTCTTGGACTCGATCTTTGTTGGGGCCTATTATCAACATGTCATCCTCGTACAACAACAGAATGATGAAAACATCATTTTCTTCAAACCTCTTGTAATACACACAATGGTCTGAACTGAGTCTGTTGTACCCAAGGCTAATTATGAAGGAATCAAATCTCTTGTACCAACACCTCGGCGCATGTTTGAGACCGTATAGAGATTTGTTCAACCTGCAAACCAAGTTCTCCTTGCCTATTTCAGCAAAACCCTCTGGTTGGAGCATATAAATTTCTTCTTCAAGTTCTCTATGAAGAAATGCAGTTTTCACATCTAACTGCTCTAAGTGAAGATCAAATATAGCACACATCGCCAAGACTACTCTGATTGTAGTAAGTCGTACCACCAGGGAAAATATTTCATTGAAATCTATTTCTTCTTTCTGAGCATATCCTTTCACCACCAATCTTACAACGATACCGCTCCACTTAATCATTGCCATCACGTTTTATCTTGTAAACCCATTTGTTGCCAATGGCCTTTTTTCCTTGTGGTAGCGGAATAAGATCCCAAGTGTTATTCTTGTGTAGAGCTTCAATCTCATCTTGCATTGCTGTCATCCATATAGATACATCTATGCTTTTGATAGCCTCGTGGAAAGTTGATGGCTCTCCATCCTCTGTTAGAAAACAGTATGCAATGTTGCTCTTAGTAACATATTCTGAGTGCCAAGCTGGTGGTATTCTTTTACGAGTCGACTGCCGAACTTCAGGAGTTTCAGACTCTATTTGTTCTTACTCTTCATGCTCTGGTGCAGCTTCAGAAGAAGTATGATTCTGAGTATTTTCCATCTGGACTGCTGTAGTCTCCTTTAGAATACTATTATGTTCTTCCATTTGCATTTTACCTTCTGCAAATATGACATCTCTACTGATGACTACCTTGTGGGCAGTGGGATCCTACAAGCGATACCCCTTCACTCCATTAGTATATCCTAAGAATACACATTTTTTGGATTTTGAATCCAGCTTGCTAACTTCTTGAGTATTGTACATCACGTACACATGACTTCCAAATATATGCAATCGAGAATAATTAACTGGTTTTCCAGTCCACATCTCCATTGGTGTCTTCAGCTCAATTGCAGTTGATGGAGATCAATTTATCACATAACAGGCGGTATTAACTGCAGCCTTCAACATTGCTCTTGTTCTTTCCAATAGAGCTCTGTTGATCCGCTCTACCACTCCATTTTGTTGTGGAGTGTATGCCATTGTGAACTGATTTTTAATACCTTCATGTTGACAAAAGTTATCAAATTCATCACTAGTATATTCTCCTCCATTGTCAGTCCTCAAACACTTGATCTTCTTTTCAGATTCAAGTTCCATCTGCGCTTTGAAAGTTTTAAAGACTGCAAGCACATCTGCCTTCCTTCTAATTGGATACACCCAACATCTCCTGGAGAAGTCATCTATAAATGATACAAAGTATCTTACTCCTCCCAAGGATACAACTGGTGCTTGCCAAACATCAGAATGAATCAGGTCTAAGATGCATTTGCTATTAGTTGTTGATGTGCTAAACTTCAACCTGTGTTGTTTACTTGTAACACAGTGCTCACAAAAGGGTAAAGTAACCTTTATAAGCCCAGGGAGTAACTTCTGACCAGAGAGAATTTTCAAACCTTTCTCTGACATGTGGCCTAGTTTTTGATGCCACATCATTGTATTCTCTTCTGCAGGACTGGCTGATACGATTGACGCCTCTGCCTCATGATATGTTTCTCCCATTAATACAAACATATTTGCAACTGTCTTTCTTGCCTTTAAAACCATCAGCGCTCCTTTGATCATTTTCATTATTCCATTGTTTATTTGGATCTTACAGCCAAGATTATCAAATTGTCTTACGGACAAAAGATTCTTCTTTAAGTCTTTCACATGTCGCACTCCTGAAATAGTACGAAATAAGTCATCATACATCTTCAATTTGATGGTGCTAATGCCAACAATCTCTAAAGTATGATTATCACCCATGAACACTATGCCTCCAGATATGGGTTTATATGTATGGAACCAATCTCGATTAGGAGTCATATGCCATGTTGCTCCTGAATCCATTAGCCAGACCTTAGTGAGCTCTTTTTTATTTGTAGAGATTGTCGCTACTTCACTATATAAAACCTCTCCATCTTCTAAGGTGCTTGCAACACATCCTTGAGGTTTTGATGACTCTGCAATATTCTCTATACCCTTTTTAAACCAACAATCTTTTTGAAGTGCCTTTTTCTGCCACAATTGTAGCATTTCATAGTCTTCTTAATTTGGACCTCCCTTGCCTTTGACTCCCACTGGAGCCACGCTCCGTTGATCTCTCTCCTGACACCAATAATGCCTCTGCTTGGTTTGAACTATTTCTGTCTTCTTTATTTTTGCGCATATTTTCTTCTTTCAAGATGGTGGCTGGAACATCATCAAAGACTAAATAGTCTGTGAGGATATTATTGGTCAAGTTGATAATAAGCTGATCATACAAATCTAAAAGACTTTGAAGTAGAAGCTCTGCATGTTCACTTTCCTTTATTTGTTGACCCAACGTAATGAGTTGTGAAAATAGAGTTTTTATTGTGTTGATGTGGTCAGTCACCGCTGTGGTTTCTGCCATTCGAAGGGTATAAAGTCTCTGCTTTAAGAAAATCTTATTGTGCAAAAACTTTGACTCTATAGCTTTGTTGGAGTCTCCCATATCTCCTTAGCTGTTTTCTTCTCCGCCACACTTGATAATACTTCATCGGCTAATGCTAAATGTATGTTAGCAATAACATTGCCATCTATCTCATTCTATTTTGCATTATTAGTGATCTCTGCGGGCCGATCCCCAATTGTTGCTAAGCAATTGTCTTTCCTTAAGATTGCCTTGATTCTCATTTTCCAGAGTGAGAAATTGCTCTCATTGAACCTCTTAATCTCATACTTTGCTGCCATTTTATTCACCATGATCTATTCAGCTATCACCGTTTCACAGATCTGTAATGTATACAAAAATAGTATCGTGTGAATAATACTTCACTAAGTAAGTTCCTAGGAAGATTGGAGGGGTCACAAAAGATTCCGCTTAAAACCCAATCTCCTTAGACAGAACTTCCTAGACTGTATTTAATCACTGCACTGACTTTTTATATACGCCAACAGTAACGTATGTGAACATTACCGTATGGATGAATAGTGTTGTATAGGTGAATAATGTCATAGACGTGAATAGTAACCGTATACACGAATTACTTTTGTGTATTAACAACACCAACCAGAAGGCTCTGATACCACTATTAGGATACTGGCATGCAAACCTGACAAGATAAAAGGCAATGGATATGATAAAATGAGAAATTAGACATAAAAGAATTTACATGGTTCACCCAATTAGGCTATATCCACGAGCAAGTATAGAAGAATTTTACTAAGTAATGTGAGAATAACAACTTCTCTCTACTAATAGGAGAACAACTGAAATCTCTCTATTAGTAGGAGAAAATACCTCATTTACTATCTCACAAATACCTCACAACTTTGTGGGATTACTTTCCCTCTCTCACTCTCTCTTTTTGCTCTCTTATTTCTCTCTTGTAGTGTACATAAGGCAAGGATGCACTGTCTATTTATAGGCAAACTTCCTTTCCTTTGTGTTGTAAAAGACAAGAGCACCTATTGGTGCTGCAAGTGACACCGAATTGGTGCTCACTTTGGTGACTTAGGCAGCACCAATTGGTGCTAGTAGGTAGCATTAATTGATGCTGGTGACAGCTAGCTTCACATCCTATCCGGAGGAGATGAATTTTGTAGATGTTGGAAGGAACCGATGCTTTTTTTTTCAAAATGCCTTCCCTCTCTTCTTATACATAAACTCTCTTCTTTAAGCGCACGGGGATGCTAATTTCTGCTCGTTTCTAGACCAATTAAATGCTGAAAATTAGTATAGAATGTTACTTATAAATACTCTTTACACTCATTCCTGAATCTACTACGGCCGGTTTCCAAGCACGTAGTCAAAAGATGCTCTGTCTTTTCCAAATCCTGGATTAGAGCTATCTACATGTAGCCTATTTTATTTCTCGTTTGCTTGATGCATCAAAGCCTATTACATGTACTAATTAATTGTCTCTTCGTGAGGAACGAACTCTGAAAAACCATTCCTGAGAGCTGTTTGTTGATGGGGTGCGCTCAGATGCGGCATCTTGTTGGCGACAACAGTTCACATCAATTTTACCTCGCTGATAGCTTACGCTTTTTTCTTTTTCATGATTTGCTTGCTACTTGGTTTGTTAGAATTGCTTTAGCTCATCATGTGTTAGATTTTCCTTGTACTTATTATTTCTGTTCTCATTTCTGTCCTCTTCGGATTTGTAAAAGGTCTTTGGAAGCCCTCCACTTCGTTGTTTGAGTAGCTTGTCTGCCTTGCGTTAAGCTGCTCTCAATTATGTTATAGTAAATGGGTAGCAGTGCCAGTGCTCTATTATATAGACCACAGCCTGTGAAATCAATCTCCAGCATTAGTTCGCTACATTTAGCACTCCAAGCCATCTCAAGCACTCCCAATTCGACTCTCCAAAGCTCTCGTTAATGCAAAACTGCCAATATGCGTGCTACAAAAGTGTGATGAAAAAATTATGGAGTCTTTGGTGGACGTTGTCTTCTAAATGAACCCTCTAGTTACAACTTGCAACCTCTCCTAAATCGTCCCATTCCAAGCCCTTATAACCACAACCATTCGAAATATAACAAAAATAGGAATTAACAAGAAGATTGAGGGGAGTTCTTCCAAAAAATGCACATTTCACACCCATATAAGCACAATCCTTGGAACACACACACACGTATGTATGTACGCACATATGTATAGATGTATAATGGTTTCAAGTAGAGGCTCAAACTTAAAACCTATCGAAAAAGGATGGATACTAATGGCCAGTTGATCTAGTTAATTGGCAAATGTATAATTATTAATAGCAATGAAATCTTGCTTAATTTTCCTACTCTCCTTCTTGTGTTCTTCAGCTGCAAAAGGAAATTGGTTCTTAGGAAAATAAAACTCCCTGTATCAAGTTTATATGCCTGCCAAAAGTAAATGAAATACATGCACATTATCCTTGCTTACTAGTATGCGAATCTAAACTTGGTAGATGATCTCTTGACAAATAAATTTGGAGCATGTATAAACAATCCCACATTGATTTGAGAGTGGGGACACATGGGTTAAACATTTTTTTTTCAAGTACAATCCACTTTTTCAAGTATAAAAAGCGTTTTCCTGCACAATAGGCAAGAACTGTGTCCAATAAACCACTGACTAATACAACTTGGATGGAATATGTGACGGCACGATGGCAAGCTACCAACCATTTCTTTGGAAGTCCTGTCAATCATTTTACACAGGATGAGTGTTAATTAACACAATTATTAATCAAACTGGGGAGATTTTTTAAGTTGAAAAGCCAAAAACCTGAAGGCACATTGAGCAGGCAGGTCCATTCCATAAGGTGTCCACTATGTTTTTTCTTGTAAATCTCTTATTTGGAATTTTCAGCATTGATTTTCCGTTTCTGCAAACTGTGTTGTGTGAACTAGGCCTTTCTATTCTTTCTTTCAGGATGATTGAATCTGTTTCAACCTAAAGTTAAAAGACAAGGTCATGGCATTAATTCGTTGTTAGGTGAGGCCCCGAGATATTATTTATATTATTCTCTAACATATTCCCTCAAATAAAAGCTTTTTAGGCTTGAAACTTGCACAGGCCCACATTACCTTGTGCTTAATTTTTATCAAATAAATAGGGATGATGAGATTCGAACTCGTGACCGCTTGGTCATCAAGGCTCTGATACTATGTCAAAAAATCATCACAACCTAAAAGTTTAAGCTGTTAAGTGAGGTCTCAAGATATAATTTATATTATTTTCTAACAAATTCAAAACTTGAATCCATGAAGTGATTCATGGAGTGAGGAGCAAGATCACTTACGAAATGAATGAAGAACCCAATTGCCCAATCATCAGAATCCCAAAGAACAAATGATTTTCTAAAAACTTTAATGGAAAGAATGAACCCCTTTGTAAGGTACTTCTTTTTTACTGTGAAATAAAAAAGAAAACTAGCATGGGAAGTGATAAATTTATTGCGAAAAGTTAAAAAATAAAGGAAAAAAAGTCATGGCCCCTGCCTTTCCTCTTCTTTACAATGATTTCAATACATTCAAAACTTGTTGGTAGGCTTTTTGGCTGTGATTTTTTTAACGCAATCTTTGAAATATTCTCTTATATATAAGTAGTTTATTCACCCCTAATGGAATGGGAAGAAATGGAGTGCTGGTTTCTCGGTCTTTGATTAATTAAAAGATTTTGGTGTCGTTGATTTTGAGCTGACCAGGGGATATGTTTTTCATGGAAAGCCAGAGATAATCTAAAAATTACCCTTAAACACTCTTCATCAGATAGTACTACACCTCGGTTGACACTATCCATTTACTAGAACGTATAAAAACCAGTATTTGAAAAAGAAAGAAAGAAAGAACTTGACAGAATAAAACCAAGAAAGTTTGGCACTAATTAACCTGGTGCAAATTCGAATGTCAAGATTGCACAGAATAGCTTGCAGGCAATTGCAGAAACCGTGGCAGAAACCCAAAATGCAGAATGCAGCAGCAGCACAAGATGCATGATGGGCACTTGCATGGGATCTTCATCTGTTGATGTGATGTATCATGTCAAAGTAACAAGTCCGAATCCAAATAGCTTTTCTGACGGAAAACAAGTCTATCAGATTTGAAAGGGAGATATAGCCTGCAAAGATAGAACACAAACATGCAATTTTATGAATAATTAACGTAAAAGAAGTGGCCTATAATACTTAGCCGCTGCCATGTAAAAGCACACAAAATCCATGTTGAAGAGTATGGTTTGAACATTGATGTAAGTGTTTCTACAGGGCACTCTAGTCAAGGTCATTCCATTGACGAATTCCCCTACTTCAGGGTCAAAGTCTCCTTTCACCAATCATGTACAAACTTGTGTGGTTTCTTTTTTCTTTTTCAAAGTAGATAAAAGATTCACCAACTTGTGTGGTTTAATTTTAACACAGCTATATTTTGCCAGTCAAAAGTAAATATTTTTACATGTTCTATACTCATTTGGAAGACTAATTTAGAATCTCAATCTCCTAGTACCATGTTTAGCAGTTGGGACAATTTGACATGTTTTCGAATTAAATCTAAGATATTGGCTTGATCCAATTTATCATTAAATAAATGGTCTTCAGAATCTTCTTTCAGGGATGTGCGTGGGGACTTGGGCTATACATTTTATTGTAGGCTTAGCAGTTTACTTATGATATTGCCCTACATTCTATTAATGAAAAGAGTGTACATATAGATTACAGAAAAACTGATTTACACCTAGATTTAAGTAATTTATTACTAAATACAAGGACATTTAAATTTAAAATATAAAATGGTGATCTTAATCCTGATACTTATCACCTTGTGGATTGCATGGTCAGATTGAATTGTTGAGGAAGGCGTCTTCCACTCATGAGGCAGGCAATTAAGTCAAGCTATGGAGGAGACCAACGTAAACGTGTTAATTATCACAACATTAATTAATAAGTAATTGAGATAATTAGGTTGTGTTTATTTTCAGAAAATTATGTTTTTGTTTATTTTAAAATGATTTTTTCATGAAAATTAAAAAAATATGTTTACTAGGTACAAGTTTTTAAAATTTAACACCAAAATAAATGACTGCAGAATATTAGGCGGGTCAAATATATTTGTTTTAAAAAAATGTGTTTTTTTTTCATATATAGTTTTCTCATTAATTTTAAAATAAATTTTTGATGAAAAATTAAGGAAATATATTCACTAAATATACAATCTTTTAACATCGAAAACGAGGACCTTTTTTAATTAAATTGAAAATATTAAAAGAAATTATCATAATTTTTTTTTTATTATGGAACCAATTAAATAAGGTATTATTTTATAATGAAGAGTTTATCTAAAAAAAACTTAGATGTTTTCCAAATTTTTTTTTAAAATCTTCATATAAATATAAGTAGTAGTTATATATCTTTAATTTTTAATGGAAGACCAATCGTTTGTAATATATTGTAGATAGACCTCACCGGTTATGATAATTTGAGATTTTAGTCTATGCTTGCTTTTTTTTTTATGGAAAGGTTAATGAATTTTAAAATATAAAATAGAGATAATGTATGCTTTCCCATTTTAAGAGATCGCTCTCAAACTTTCATGGAGAGACCAAGTGAAATTTGTGAAGTCTCTTCTTGTTAAAATACAAGTGGGCTAGATACAAAATGGATGCATACGTACGCCACCGACTATACGTCTTTTGAAAAAGAAGATTCGACGAGGGTAAACCGAGACTTTGCTTTGTAACTATTTAATATACATCTTCCAGGAAAACCTAGAATTTTTATAAGAATCTAGTGCTCTTGAACATGCTAAGAATTAAGGCATTCTATGGTTATCCCCAAATTAAGAAATTATAGCTGGACCAAACACAAAATTGTTAAAGCCTTTGTTCCTCGTACCTGTCTCTCTCTCCCTCTTCCTCTCTCTCTTAAATAAGGTGGGTTTGAGCGAAATTTCCTTATTTCACACGTCAAAGAAATAGCTTTCAAGTTTTGAACCACGAAGAAGTCCCCTCCGCCTTTTTTTTCTTCACACAACAAGGCAAAGCAAATGCATATTCGAGCGTTTTTCTTTTCTTCATTTCCACTGTAACAAAAAAAAAGAAGAAGCATATTCGAGCCAAGAGATCAAGAAAAGAAAGAATGATACCCAAGACTATCCCGAGGGCAAAAGCAAAGAACAAAAAAAAGAAAAAGTAAGCAACGGAGTTTCCTTGACAAAAACTACAAAAAGTTGCCAATCTCTTGTTATTGTAATAAATCCAAAACCCATAACAGCAGATTTACTACTGAAACCATTCTCAAAAACACCATAAGACAATTTTGCTCTCTTGTCTTCCGTTACTGCCAACCAAGCCAATGGGACTTTGTTTCTCTAGACTCAGTTTCTCTAAGTTTTGTTCTCATGATATCCATATTTCCTCTACCTCGGATGAAGACTGCGACCAACCAAAACCACCTAAAAGACCAGCCCAAG
>Ga0325410_1008292_pt1 | contig 11260 bp, 4 predicted proteins | sample PopdelMetagenome_16_FD_206182 | JGI IMG/M metagenome (GOLD analysis project Ga0325410, IMG submission 206182) | Populus deltoides microbial communities from Bellville, Georgia, United States - Xylem-PdIQD-R3 | ecosystem: Host-associated > Plants > Phyllosphere > Stem > Wood/Secondary xylem...
ATGATGCGGTTTTTAGAAGTAGGATTCTGGTTTGATTGACAAAAGATGGAGAGTCACACTTTGCCGGGTTGGATATTATTTAATTTAATTTAATTTAATGATATATTGTGTTTTAAAGTATTTTTTTATATTAAATAGTATTAAAATAATATATTTTTAATTTTTAAAAATTTATTTTTAATATTAACGTATTAAAAAATTTAAAAAATAAATTTTACATATTTTGACTAACTCCAAATTTTACAAAAGAATTATTTTTGGCATGTGTGTTATTTAACTAAATCATAATATTTCTTAATTTATAATATGTTATTTAGAGTTATTTATAAATTAATGAATTTGGATGTTTATAAAATCAATATGTTTTAATTAAAAAATTTTATATAAATTTAGTTAGTATAATTAAACTCATTGTAACTTGAATATAAATTAATAATCCAGACATTAAAAAACTTATATAAGTCATTTTTAATGAATCTTGCCTTTTTTGTCGTATCAATGTTCAAACCAATAAAAACAATATAAGATAATATCAAAAACATAATTAATAAAAATATTAATTAATTATTCAATTTAATAGCTTGATGAATTTTGATATAATTAATATTTTTTATTGTAATATTTTACGTTTATTTTTGGATTATTCTAGGCCTTTTCAGAGTCTTCAATAGTGAAAATAATTAATGATTAATAATTATAGTTTGTGTGTGTGTGTGTGTGTATGAGCTAGTTTCTATAATTGTCCATTAACTAGGTGCTCGACCTATTTACTAGGATAACTAGTTTTTTCAATTATTTATTAACCAGGATACTAGTGTCATTACCAAGTTAACTAGTCTCTCTAACTCTTTAACATTTATCAAATAATATTAAGATAGATTTAAAAAAATTTATATTCACAGTTAGTTAATACTTTAATTTTAGGGTGCCAAACACCTACCTGATGTTGGGTGGATCCTACAATCTCTCTTGTACTAATAAGAACATTATCATATGCTATTCTATCATCAACTTACTTTAAATTTTAACTTAAAATGACATATTATGATTTCATATCTTTAAGATAATCATCATTAACTATTTGATACATATTTACAATTTCTTTCTTATCATTTGCATCATTAAATCTTACATTAAAAACAATTTTAAAGTTAGCTTCTTCTATCTAACTTAACTTAACTTTATCACTTAAAGGCTCTAATCAATATTTGAAACATATCTAAAGTTAAAAATTCAGTTTTGTGTATAGTTTATTTATTCCATGTGCTAACATACAAGGCTACAACTTTACTAAAAAGAAGAAAACTTTGTTTTGCAATCAAAACATCCAAAACTACTCTTATTGTAATTTTTAAAAATTGTCTAGCAAAATTCAATCCGGTCTTTCCTTGGTTTTTTACCCCTATCTGGTGTTTTGTAACTTCAATTCAAGTGAGGTCAGTTTCATTAGAAAGCTAAATCCCTAACTTCGACTTTGATGAATAAATTTATTCCAATTTTTATCATTTTTCGAGTCCTAAACCTAACTGGAAGTTGGATGATGAAGTTGTCCAGTTTTACAATTTTTTCCTTTTGATATACAATAAAGTATTTTCATTCATTTTCTCACCATTCAATGCAATTACTTCTCCTTTACATAACTGATAACACCATTAACCCTATCATCCTAATAATCAACAAAATTAATTTTTTTTCTCACATCCTTTTAAAAATAGCTATAATTCTATAACCAAAAGCACATCACTTTCAATACATTCCTTCATCTATAATACTTCAATATAACACAAAAATTCCATAATTTCCTACAAACTTGCAATGCTCCTAACTCGAAGAATAACCAACTTTTCATTATAAATTGAACACAAATTTTTTATTTCTTTTCATTTCATTCTTTACATTTAACACAAGCTAAAGTAGTTATAAACAAACAACATCTATGCATTGTTTTAAAATTTTTCCTATTTATTTATTTATTTATGGTCGGCATTACTACCCTTCACAACCCTAGGGTTTTATTCTTCAATTGTTTATTCTTCAATCTTGTGTTATTCAGTACGAACATAATTCAAAGCAAACATGGAGAGGACATGGAACCCTCTATCATAATCAAGTACTGATAAGTCTCCATGTACCAAGGTCAAGAACTCTTACTCTTTCACCTTACGATGATATGATGAATAAATCTAATTTTCACACTATTCCCTAAAATCAGTCCATGTCTATATTCCTACAGGTCTCCTCGATCATACTATATCCTACCAAGGTCGCGCTTTATTCAATAATAAATGAGTAGCACAGTTCCCTCGTGGATCCTCTACTACCTTAATTCGATCTATAATATTTCTCAACTCTATGAAGCCACTTACCCGCAACTCAATATTTGACTTCTTTAAATAGGGTTCGCACCCTAACTCTCTCATACTCTTTACAATCTACACCAATATAACTATATTATTTGTAGATGTTATAGCTACTTGTGTTGTTAGTGTTGCTAAAGCTAGTGGAACTATCGGGGCTGGTGTGCTAGGCATTGCCTCAATCATTACTCTCATTATCTGAGCTTTGAATGTAAGAGGTTATTAATTAAATTTTTAAGAAAATATTCAAAATTAAAAAAGATCATCTTTTGTTGGGCTTAGTAAGCTACCTAGAGCCTAAGTGCCCTTGGGCTGAGAAACTTGGGCTAATTTTATTTTATTTTTATTTTCGATGGAGCAGACGACAAGGGGTTCGCTTCAAATTTTCTTATTTTGGATGACAAGTCATCCACTATAGCAGATGATGTGTCGTTTACAATATTTTTTTAGTCATAAAAAAATGAAGTTTGGGAAGCCAAAAACTCATTTTTTAAACTTGTTTACACCTGAAAATACCTAAACACAACTACACTAGAATTCTTTAAAAAATCTTTTGCAACCACAAAACAACTTCCAATCTCTCTAAACAACAAAAAATAATTGAATAAAAAAATTAACAACCCTGATCTATTTTTTCTGGCATTATTAAATGGAAAAACCACCTATATCAAACTTCTTTTAAAAAATCCATTCCTTTAACACTAAGATCACCTCCTTTTAGTGGTTGCAATGTCGACAACTAATAACTTTCTCTTTTCTCAATATTTTCAGCAACTCTCTCTCTCTTTTCTCTCAACTTCTAGGGACTAAAATGTAAGAAAATTAAAGTTTTGAACCAAAATGTGAAATGCTAAAATTTCAAGGACCAAAAAATAGATAAACTGAAAAGTATAGGACGTAAATTGAAACTTTCAGTACCAGTATCAAAATGGGATCTATTTTTTTTTAAAAATTGGATCCTTATTTTCTTAATGTTTATTTTTAACTACCAATAAATTTTTATTTTACAAATTGGAGTTCAATTCATAACCAAAATATCCCAAACACTTTATGAATATGAGAAAATACAAATCTAAAGACATGTCAACCTATAAATCCATGATTCTATAACTTTGATGGGTGAAATTATAATTAAAAAAGTTGAAATACAAAAAAAAAGGAAGTAACTTCATTGTTCTTATGAAATGTGACAACTTCACTAATCTTTTCACGTTTTGATTGGGAATTAATTGAAGTTTTTTCTCTTGGTTTTTGTAGATGATTGTGTATGGCTAACTTGAATTGCTTGGTGGTACCAATCCTTTGATTTTAAATTTAGTATAGGATTATTTAGATTGTATAATCCTATACTAAATTTAAAATATACAATCATGTTAAAATCAAAGGATTGGTACCTTACAAATGTAAATCAAATAGAGACAAAATAATTAAGAAATCTTGATTCTAATATTCGATAAAGTGGTGAAGAATGAAATTAAAAATCCTACTAACTAATGAAAGAATAAAAGAAAGTTCTTGGATAATACTAGACACCACAAGGCCCTTTTCATGTGTTAAATCTAATGTTTAGGTAGTGCATATGCATTTTAAAAAAGGAAACAAAATCTATGACTCGATTTATAAACCTAACTAGATCAAATAAGTTGGTTTTATTCTAATCAAATGATAAAAATTAGATAATGACAAAAAATGGACTAAATTAAAATAAAAAATAACGATAACATTGGGAAAAAGTTTTCTGTAAAAGGAGATAAATGTTATAGCTTAATTCTCTGCCCATTAAATAAAGAAGAATGAAATTGGGTAAGAATTAAGGAAAAAAAAATCTGAGTTAACATGATAAACCTATAATCCGGGAATAAGGGACAAGCCAACCCAAGTTAACCTATGAACTAGGGCATGAGATCGAAATAACCTAATAAAAGAGAGAGCTTAAAAAATCACAAAGCTGAAGAGAAAATAAATATAAATAAATAATAAAACAACATCAACCCATGTTATTTTTTCAAACTTGTGACCAATAAACTGAAAGCACCCTATTTGAAAATGCCACGAAGCCAAATTTCCAATTAAATATTGAATTGTTAACTTAGAAAAAGAATATCAATTACATAAAGGATATAAAATAAAAAAAATAAAAATTAAAAGAATGGGGATCAAAATTGAAATACAAAATAAACTTTATTTTTAATTAAAGGGTGAAATTGAAAAGAAAAATTAATTGAACAAAAGGATAAAAATTATCAAAAGAATGAAGATCAACATTGAAATAAAAAATATTTTTTTAATTGAATGTTGAAATTGTAAAGAACAATGAATTTAATAAAAGGCTAAAGAAAAAACAATCAAAATAATAAGGATCAAATTGGACAAAATAACATATCACAAATTAGGATTGAAGGATGTAATTGAAAATAATTCAAAATTTTACAAAATTAGAAATAAAAAGAATAAGGATCGAAGTTGACATCCCCATAGATTAGATGACAACTCTGGATTTTTCTATAGGTAGCGCGACTTTCAAGGTGAGAAGAGAGAAAAATAGGAGGAGGAGAAAAAAAAGCCACTGACATCACTCCACCAAATCAACACCACAACATGCCACTCCATCAGGAAATGGATGACATAACGCTCCACCTCCCACTTACTGGCATGTGCGTACACGTCAACCATTTTTTTTTAAATATATTTTATATTTATTCAAAGACTAATTTCACCCTTACTCGGCCTAATTATTAGCAAAATACTCTTTATGAAAAGACTAAAGTGCTCCTGGACTTTATTTTTAAATTTTTTACATCTAAAGGTATTTTAATCCTTTCACTATGCTTCTAAAATGAAAAAAAGATCAACTTACCCCTCGAACAATTCGGGAATGACCAAATGGGCCTTGTGAAATGATAATCATATCCTTATTAACCAATTTAAACTTTTTTTTTTTTTGTGAAAAGGGTGCCAAATCAACCATTATATTATACTTTTCTAATGAACATGCTTATATTCATATATATTCATAAGCACTGTTTAGTAAACCGTGCTTATAAGTCTTATAAATAGTGTTTTTCTAAGCATTATTAGCTTTTGTTAATTATTCATATTGTTTATTTCCATATTAATACTACATTTTAGGTTTACTGATTTCTTTTTTCTTTGTTTTGCCTATCGCTGATCACTCCAACAGCCAGACCAGTGCCACAGATCAGTTTGATAACAATGTATAGTCTTCCATATCATCTTTATTGTTGGTGTATGTAGCATGTCTATGAATCTTGTTTTTACTTGAATGAGGGTCTTGTTACTTTCGGCTCATCTCTGCCGCAAGTTCTAAATACTGTCCAGCAGCCTTTTCAACAATTTCCATAGCTAACTCAAGTCGATCCTGAACTGAACGATCTTCTTTATCAGGAATATCCCCCATCCAGCCCTCTAGACGAAGCAACCTTTCTCGAATAGTCTCCATACCTGCTAGCATAAAACTTTCAGCCACCAATTTCGCAAACTATCCCAACGATAGCTTCAACAAATCAATCGTTTAATTTGCTGCCCACAAAACGATCTTGTTGTTCTGCCAAGATTATGACCGCGCTCTGATACCAATTGCTCTGATACCAACATTCAGGTGGCCTTCAGATTCGCCTATATGATACAACGCTAAGGGATCTTCTGTTTATGTAACTTCCTCCAAAAGTTCCATACCTATGTTCTCAGCACATTCGTTGATAATCTTTTTCATAATATAAACAAATAATTTTCATGCCATAGTTTAGAAGGAAAAAAAAAAAGAAACGAAAAAACCCATTTCAAGGAAAACATGCTACTCTAATATTCTTTTAATATAGAAAGCAAATTAATACCATTTTGGTGAGACAAAATTGGATGACTAATTTACATCTCTTGCTTTTCTCAATGAATTAGCAAATTTGACTATTGATTTTGAGTTATAATTCAGAATTTATTTTTAATAATTAAATTAAGAAAAAAATAAGTTAAAGTAACTTCAAATTAGAAGTGTTTTTAGTAAAAAAATGATTTATTTTTTGATGAAAGATGTATTATTAGTTAGAATCCATTTATTAAAAGTAAGACATATTAACTTTTGATTTGATTAAAATTTTGAATCAATTTTTTAATAAAATTTTGATTTAAGTCAAAGATTATTTCTATTATAGCTTTTTTTATAAATCAAAAAGTTAAAAAAACAACTTTAATCAATTTACAAAGTCTATGTTTTGACAAACAACCATAGCAATTCATACGAAAGATCAAGGAAGAAGGTTTTCTCCCCATCAGAGATTGAAAAGGAAACAATAGGATATTCTTAATCCTCACTCCATTAACGTTATGTATGTTATTTCAATCTAACTTTTTTTTTTAAATTATGATAAAGTCGTGAAAAGCTTCAAACTAGAATTTGGTTTTGCATAAGTGCATCATGTGTTGTTTACTAATCTTTATTGTAGTCTAGTTGGTGTTCACTTAAAAAAAACAAGTCTCTTATCACAATATAAAACCTTATAATACTTAAGTTTATCATTGTACAAGGCTAAAAAAATATATGCGAAGAGAATACATGGAGAGAATATGTGGAGCTTGCAAGAAACTATTTTAGTTTATGTATATGTTTGGAGTCCAATTTCTAAAACTTAAAACTTGAAGCTTTATAGCTAAGAACAAACCCTTGCATAGAGTAGTGTTGCAATTGGTGTAAAATTGTGTTGTTCTAAAAAAATTTGTGTGCGCATTATATGATGCCTGTTGAGACATTATGATAATGCAATCCTAGGGAAATGAAAATGCATGAAGATGTGTGGTAGGGATATCTTGGCTTGGTAAGGAAAAAGAAAAAGAAAAAAAAAAGAAAAAAAGAGAACCTAGCTATTCAGGCCAAGCCCGAACGACTAGGATTTCTAGTCACCTTTAGACGGTACATACAACTTATTATGACATTGAAATGTAGCTTTTCTTGATATGATTGAATTTGTTTTGATGAAATCTTTATAATAGTACTAAAAATGATGTAATCAGAGCTTCAATGCATATTTAATATCTTAAACTTTCTTTGTTTTTCTCTCTCTCTTTTACCTTGTCTTTGGTGCCAATTCATTCTCTCCTTCTCTATTCCTAGCAATTGGATATCTTTGGCTTTTGTTTCTAGTCATCAGATCTGCATAAACCTAAGGTTTGACATACGTTCATTATAAATGCGTGTTAGGGGAAATTCATTTTTCATTGGACATGAATGGGTCTCTTTGCTGGGAAAATTCCTAGCCGTTTGGGCCAGGTTCAAAGTTCTATGTATTCACATTATATTTTCTTTAATTCATACCAGACCAACTAATTGTATCAATTTCCCCATCAAAGAATTGTCAAGTGTTTTTTTCATGTGTTGTGACTGCAAACATATAGCATCATGTATAGATTTCGAATGAAATTGATCATTAAATAGCATGGGATAAAATTAAAAATCATATAATATATTAGGGATGAGCTTTAGGTTTTTATTTTTTTCATTTTTCATTACACAAATTATAGTGTTACTACATTCTAGAAGAAGGAAGACTATTGTCTCAATTTTTAATCAAATGCTACCGTGAGGAGGTAAAAATGCCAAGGTTTCTTATACATTGATGGCAAGAAGGAAGCACAAGTTAGGGACGTTCCATACTCTTACAGTGTGGGACGGGCACAAGCTTTGAGTTCGGGCTGGGCTTTACATTCTGAGTTTAATCCAAACATGGTAATTTTTATTTTCATGGCTTTTTTAAACTTTATATATATATATAGCATGTATAACTTATATTTTTTGAAATATTTAAATTTTAAATTTTTTTACAAAATTTTCCAGGTTAATTCGGATTGACTCGGGTCAACCCGTGTAACTCAATAACTGATCTCTTGGCCGGGTCAATTTCCGAGTAGGATTTAATAGCTATGAAAAAGAGTACCCAGTGTTTTACTTGGCGGGCTTGCTTTTATTATATTGGTGTTCACAGAATATGTAGATGCTTTTATTATATTGGTGTTCACAAAATATGTAGATGGGATTACTTTTCCTAGAAAAGTTTGAAGCTCTTGTTCTAATTAGTGTTTTTAAACTCAACCCGGTAGTTGATCCGATTCAAGACCCGGGTCATGGGTTTTTGACCGGGTCAACTTCAATTTTTTTTATAAACTCAAAACAATATTGTTTTGGTTAAAAAGAATAAATACTCACGAGTTATAATTGAGTTTTTAACCAGTGAGCTGAAATTTTAACTTTTCTTATTTTTTTACAAATTTAGCTCAACTCCAATCATATATCAGCCAGGTCCTAGATTGAGAAGCCGGAACTGGTTTATGAAAGGATGTCTATAATCATAATTTATAAATCTGTTCGGCTAAAACAGTTTGGAAAGGGAAATGTTTGTCTGTACGTACTGATTTGGCACAAGTGTTAGTTTATTTCATAGTAAATGGCTAGCCCCTTGATTATTATAAAAAAAAAGAAAATTGTTTTGAGGGATCAGATCTTAGCTGCAGGGTGACTCCTTTTCAAGACCAAATCGCCATTAAAATAACTGTTTAGTTGTTGAAAGAGAGTGAATTTAAGGCAACTTAGCTTCATTTACTTTGTGTTGTGTTGTGGCTTGAATTATGTTTCGTCAATTTTGCTGCATCCAACAACGACTTCTTACTCCAATGTAGGAAATTGACTTGTTTGAAAAGAAATCTAAATGGGTACTGAATTGTTTGGGTATTAGGACTTGTAGCCATTATTAAAAAAAAATTAAAAAATCATAAAAAAAATAATTTATCATGCATAATAATTTATTAATGTGTATTCTTAAAAAGATTTCATGTTTCAATTCTAATTATTGGTTTTATAAGAAATTTTAAAATAATATTTCTAACACTTAGAAATATTAAATCAAATCTAATTTGATAGTTTTCCAAAGATAATAAATTTTAATAAACACAAAATTTTTATTTAAAAATCATTTTTCAAAATTTAATAAGAAAATTAACCATATTAATTTTTTTTTAATATCATAAACTATTTTAAGATCAATTAAATAAACACTTCCACCTTAAAAACTCTTCATATTTTAGAAAATTGTTTCCAAACATTTTAATTAAATCATAATCCTATTAGGATAATTAATTCTATAATTAATTTAATTTATGGCTTTAATTTTAATATATAAAATCAAAAATTTAATTACATGATTTTTCTAGGTTTAAAATTGTAATTCCATGTATAAATTATATTTTAGTTCTCAATGTCTTAAATTTATTTATCAAGTCACACTTAATTAATTATCTCAGTTTAATTTCTGACCAATGATACTTATATGTGTGACCCATTAGGTTTACTAATAAGTTGGCACAAATATAAATTATAATCCTAAATAAAATATGATTACATAAATTAAACAAATTAATTTATTATCAATTAAATAATTATTGATTATATTTAAAGATCAAGTATAATGTCAAGTAACTTGTCATGATCTCTTAAGTATTAAAAAAGTTATAAGTGATTTAACCTTTTAGTAACCAGTTTCTGAGTGTAATTATTAACCCTTCATAAATAATATTATAATTTAGACATTATAACATGTAGTGTGTCTAATTTGTCAAATTATGTTTGCTCTTAACACTATAGTCATCAATTATTTGAATAAAATTTAAAACTATTTTCAAATATTATTCCACCTTATGCAAGGATTTATAATCAAAATTATTTGAGAACAGATGAAACATTTTTCCTCATTCACCTAGGTTGATGAATCCTATAGGAGTTATTTAAATACCTTCATATAGTATATGTTATACTCAATATTTGCTCGTTTGTTACCCTTAATTAAGACAACATACATCATGATCAAAAAATAACATTTCCTATATAAAATAACTTAGTAATCTCAAGTCTAAGTATCACATACATAACCATCACGTAAGCCTTTTCATGGTCATAAGTGATTTTTCCATTTAAAATTCTCATGTAGATCAGTTCAGCGCATATGTCATATGAGAAGCACCTACATATTAGTTCTAGGTGTCCCTCATACCTCAGTTTATGAGAACAACTTCTTTCTTTCAGTAAAAAAAAAAACATAATATGTACTAGTCTCAACAACTTTAAGTAATGTCTAGTCTTAATAAAGTATTGATTAGGAATATTTAGGAACATTTTGATGCAATAAGAGATCTCATAATTATAAAAACTTTATAATTTTCTTTGCAAAGTATTTTGGTTCTAAAGGTTTTATTTTTACTCGAGATTCATTAATCAAATATTAGATTCTTTAATTAAATATTTAATGAATATAAAAATTAAATAAAATCTTTATTAAAATTAAATATATTTACGTGAATAAAGTTAATGTCACGTATAATCAATCAACAGGTTACATAGCATATACACTAACATGTGTCGTATATAAATATAGATTTCAAAGTGAACTTTTGAACCATTAAGTAAGATAAATATTAATCTACCATTATCTGAAACTACTTATATTTTTTTAAAAAAAATAAACAATTCTATATATATATATATATATATATGAATTTGAGTATTTCTAACAATTAATCTTATTGCAGCAGCATCCAAGAATACATTACCCTTAATCAAATGGCTTTATTGATCTTATTAGAACATTTACTGATTTAGCTTATCCTTTCCCCCATGGAAAAACTATTTTACCGTAGCTTATTTATGTGCCAACTATATAAAATGATGGGATAATAATTAGCTTACCTAGATGCTGATTTGTATTTAAAAAAAAAAAATTCCCAGATGCAGGCATACAGTGTTCTTCACTTCGAAGTTTGAAGTCCACCGAAGCTATGTCCTTAGAAAATCCATACGTCATGTAAAGAAATTGAAGGACAAGCCAGATCAAGTTTGCTTTTGGGCA
>Ga0325410_1008293_pt1 | contig 11259 bp, 5 predicted proteins | sample PopdelMetagenome_16_FD_206182 | JGI IMG/M metagenome (GOLD analysis project Ga0325410, IMG submission 206182) | Populus deltoides microbial communities from Bellville, Georgia, United States - Xylem-PdIQD-R3 | ecosystem: Host-associated > Plants > Phyllosphere > Stem > Wood/Secondary xylem...
AGTTTTCTAAGAGAAAAGTCACCACCTCCAGTATTCGAGCAGAGATCAATACAATATTTATTTCTCCTGTGGTAAATGAAGCCAACGCAATCATTTTTCAAAAATTAAAAGGACTATTGGAGACCAAGCAAAAGGAGCTTAGAAGGTCATAGCCGGAGTATGCTGATGATTTCTCATGCTTTGGATTTTTTGTTTTGGTGACACTGGCTTATTGACTTTATGTTAAGAATACATTCTTTATGTAATAGAATTCTTCTTTCTATTAATAAAGTTTATATTTTGCCTTCGCTTGTGTCTTATCACCTGATTTTCCATGTTATGATTGTGTTTTGAGATTTACTTATCCCTCTTTTTCCATGCGAACAATCATATCGGCTCGAATAACTTTAAAGGATGATGTGCGACTGTACTTAGAATAACTTCTAAGTTGCCTATGTATCTTTGTGGATAAAGGATCAAGTCACAACGTAGTTCAAAAGATTTTTTTTTTGTTAAAGACATTTTTTTTTGTATGACGGTACTCAGAATGAATTCCAAGTTGCCTACGTACCTTTGTGGATAAAGGATCAAGTCATAACGTAGTTCAATTTTGTTTTTTTTGTGCCTTTCACAGTTTTAGCTCGTGAGGGCCAGGAGCTATATCAGATTTCAAGCATGGTATCTTATCAAGAATTTGCCGTTGATAGGCCCAATCCTCAATCCATTCTCATCAACAATTTTGTAAGCTCCGTTGGTGTAGACTTCTTGAACCATATAAGGGCCATCCCATTTGGAGAGGAATTTGTTGCCCCCATCTTGGCAATACTTAAAACATTGGTGAAGCGTTGAGGAGATGATACCATTTTCATGTATCCATGGTCGTCCAAGTAGCATATTATAAGTAGTTTTGACATCTATGACATGAAAAAGTGCATTGAACTTCATATCTTCCATGTGTATCGCAAGCCTTATCTTTCCTATGGCGTTTTGCCCTTCTTGATTAAAACCTTGAATCATCAGATGACTTGGGAAGAGTTCATCCATAGGAATCCCCAGCTCTTTCATAGTCTTAAGAGGTAGTATATTGACCGCCGAGCCATCATCCACCAAGATACAATTCACCATCTTTTCATCAACATATCCTTTAATGAACAGCAACTGATTATGGAGTTTTGATCCAAGCAACAAGTCTTCGTCGTTAAAGGATATCTCTGTTATGCAAACACCATGAGCCAAGTTTGAAGAGTGAGCATGACTTTTCTTCATGACAGGTTCAATAAGAGTTTTCTCTTCATCAATATGATAGCAAGCAGCAAGTGCATTTTCAATCCTTCTCGTCTCTATTGGCATGTACCCATCCAGTGTAACAAGCTTCCTTAGACTTTGAGCTGAAAAACCCTTATTTTTAACTGGTATGGATTTTCGTTGAATCTTTCGGCGTATCGGCTCAATTAGCTTCCTCACCGTCGAGATCCTCATTCTAGCTGGCTTTGTCATCTGCATATGCCTCTTCCTTCCTCTTCTATGCATGACTAAAGTCCATCCTTCGCCATCATAATTTTCAGATGAATCAGGTTTCGAGTTGTCAACATGAGGTGCGAGGGTTATACATGGAGTTTGACTTGAGGATGCAATGAAGCTCGTAGGCAAAATGATTCCAAGCTCTATAGGTTCAAAGGAGCCAAAACTTATTGTAGGGAGTGACTGGCGTGGTCCTAAATTGACCATGGTTGTGATATTAGAGGTTGCTACTTCATCATCGAAAACGATATCCCCATTCTCGTGTAGCCTCATGATCTTATCTTTCAGCACAAAGCACTTCTCTACGGGATGACTGATCAAGCGATGGTATTTGCAATAGTTTGGATTGTCCATTTGGTTTGCTTCATTGGGGCGTTTCACCTCCGGTAACTCAATGATATTTGCCTCAAGCAAATCATCCAGCATCCTAGATATGTCTGAGTCGGGGAATGGATACACCTTTTCTTGTCGCTCTTTCAGGGATGGTTTCTTTCTTTCACCTTTTTGAAAAGTAACCGGTGTCGCCCGATCATTCCTCTTAACTCCAATTGGTACCCTTGTGGTAGTCGAGTTAACTACTAAAGATTGCTTTCCCTCGACCTTTGCAGTGCTCTTTTCAAATCTATGACCTTCAAGCTTATTTCTCATTGGCTCTTGCATAGGTAATGATGAGCTTTCAGCCGCCGCAATGCTAAGTTCCATGTCGTGTGCTCGAGTAGCCAATTCTTCAAAAGACTTTGGTTTGATACCTTGTAAAATATAGCGTAGTCCCCAATGCATCCCTTGAATACACATGTCTAGCGCTGAAGTTTCGGTGAGCCGATCTCTACAGTTAAGGCTAAGGTTTCTCCACCGATGAATGTAGTCAATGACAAGCTCTTCCTTCCATTGACGTGTATTAGTGAGTTCAATCATGCTAACCACACGACGAGTGCTGTAAAAGCGGTTAAGAAACTCACGCTCTAGTTGCTCCCAAGTATCGATCAAGCCAGACTCCAAGTCAGTGTACCAATTAAAGGCATTACCTTTCAAGGAACGAACAAACTGTTTTACCATGAGATCGCCCTTAGTTCCGGCATTGTTGCAAGTCTCCACAAAGTGAGCTATATGTTGCCTAGGATTCCCTTTGCCATCGAATTGTTGAAACTTTGGTGGTTGATAGTTCGGAGGCATCCTTAGCAGGTCAATTCGTTGGGTGTACGGCTTCATATAAGAATATGAGGGTTGAACTAAGCTTTCTACTTGGTCCGTGATGGCTTCCTTGATAAGTTCTTTCAGTTGATTCATGGTAAAAATACCATCAGTAATACCGTGTATATTCCTTGCAGCTCCGATTGTAGAATCCTCAATGACATCTAATTGATCTACTTGTAAAGCCTTGGTAGCCGAGGTTTGGCCTCCTTCGTTCATGCTCTCAAGCTTGTTCATCAACTTTGCTATCTCGTGGTCTTTTGCCTTGAGTGAAGTCGAAAGCCCCTCGACGAGTTTTGTCAAGTTAGCCACTTGATCTTCCAAAGATGTTGTCTCGATCATCATCACTGACATGGTGCCAAAACCCGAAGCCTTACTTGGTGATTGACATGGAAAAGCTTCTATAGGTGAATTGCCGAAGTCGCCTTGAGTGCCGAAGAGAATTTCGCGCGCCCCACTTGACTCTTGTAGTGGAGTTGCTTGTGGCTTCATCTTTGAGGCGAGATCTTGTGCCCCTCTTGCATTCGAAGTTGATGTCAACTTGAGAGTTGGCTTAGTTTGATCATACAACTCAACGATGGATTTTGTTTTCAATGTCGAGGTTGAAGAATCTTCAATAGTATGTTGGTGACTTGAATCAGTGGCCTTGTTGCTTTTCGAAGCGACAATGGTGATCATGTTCCTCCTAGTTGCCATTGAGAGTTTGTTGAAAATTCTTTCTTGAAGAGAAGAGATGAGAGGTAGAGATTTCCCCAGCGGAGTCACCAGAAATTTATAGACACAATTTTGTGCACCTGAAATTAAACAAGCACACGTGTACAAATATATGATTTTATTAAATATATGAATGGGTACAATCTCTATATAATATATTCTATCAAAAGAATATGGCAATCCTCTAATTCCTCCCTTGGATTTGATGTATGGTGATTTGATTTATTTGAGTAATCAAGCTAAGATTTGTGCTTTGCAAGAACGTGAATTTGGGCGTGTATTGCGAAGCGAGATGTTGTGATTTGATGCTTTGAAGAGTACCTTGATTTGTCTTCAAAGTGTTGTTGAAGAACTCTTATGGGGCGTTTTGGCTTGATCCAACAGAGCTTCGTTCTTGTTAAACTTCAAGCGTAGATGAAGGAGGCTTGAGAACTCTTTGAGAGAGAGCTTCCTTGCTTGAAGAGAGAGAGAGAGAGTCTTGAAGAAAATTTGTATCCCCTGGAATCCAATCCTGGTGATTTGATGCTTTGAAGAGTACCTTTGATTTGTCTTCAAAGTGTTGTTAAAGAACTCTAATGGGGTGTTTAGGCTTGATCCAACAGAGCTTCGTTCTTTGTAGACTTCAAGCGTTGATAAAGGAGGCTTGAGAACTTTTGAGAGAGCTTCCTTGCTTGAAGAACTTGTCTTGAAGAAAATTTGTATCTCCAAGGCTCTTCCTGGTGATTTGATGCTTTGAAGAGTACCTTTGATTTGTCTTCAAAGTGTTGTTAAAGAACTCTAATGGGGTGTTTAGGCTTGATCCAACAGAGCTTCGTTCTTTGTAGACTTCAAGCGTTGATGAAGGAGGCTTGAGAACTTTTGAGAGAGCTTCCTTGCTTGAAGAACTTGTCTTGAAGAAAATTTGTATCTCCAGGAATCCTCTTTCCTCTAGGTTGAGGCCCTCTATTTATAGAGATCTGTAAGGGCTCCCAGGTCCTTTTTCAATGCCACATGGCATAATTTTATTGGTTGATATTTATTGACGGGATCTTGCATTTATGACAAGATATCTGATGGGATCTTGTATTTATGACAAGATATCTTGAATATCTCATACCAAGTGTCAACTTTTTATTGGCCAAGAAATATATGAAGGCTCATTTATTTTCCATGTCATTTATTTCAATTTTATTTTATCCTTTCTTTTAAAGAATAAAATAACACATGGCGAAATTTGATTGGTAGAAAATTTGTGTTTGTACAGGATCACTGAAAGTCAAAAGGTGAAAAGTTGGCTTATTGATTCAATGAGTCTGTTACTGATACAGCGATTTATTCGCTTATCCACAGCCAAGGAAATATGGGAGGCTGTGTCGAAGACCTTCTATGATGGCTCAAATGAAATTTGTTTGTTTGAATTAAATCAGAAATCTTTCTCTATCAAACAAGAGGGTAGACCTGTGTCCATTTATTACAATGAGCTGGTGACTCTTTTTTAAGAAATTGATCATAGAACTGCCTCTCAAGGAGAGACAGTTGAAGGAGTGGTCTAGCTGCATTCAACAATGCATCGACTTCGTGTTCATATATTTCTGAGTGGCCTTGATTCTGAGTTTGAGCAAGTCCGCGGAGAAATATTACGCAAAGATCCAAAACTAGACTTGGAGAGTACATACACATGCATAAGGAGGGAGTTTCAACAAAGACAAACCATGGGGAACTATCGAACAACCAGTGAGCACTCCGTGCACTCTGCCATGTTTACAAACCAACCCCGTCAAGGACCAGCTTCTGGAACAATGAAGAACCAAAATAATTCATCTGCTGGAAAATACACAGGCCTCGTCTGTGGGCATTGTGGTGAATCGGGACACTCAAAACAGAGGTGTTATGAGATCATTGGTTATCCTGAATGGTGGGATTTCTCAAAGAAACCAAGGAAGAAATTTGCAGGAAAAGCCATGATGACCACAGCTGAAGCTCAAACTACCGCTGCTGATAAACTGCCTACTGCTGATAACCTTCCGCCGACTGTTAATGTTGCTCACTCTATCAGCACTGGTAAGGCAAATACATTCTCTGCAATTACTAAGGATAATAATTGGATAATTGATACAGGTGCATCAAATCACATGGTTAGAGACACTGGTTAGTTACAATCCCTCCACTCTTCCACACATTCTTTATTTCCACAGCTAACGGAAGTACCTCTCCTACTGTTGGGGAAGGCACTGTCATCTTAACTCAAAATCTCATTTTAAACTCAGTTCTAGTTGTCCCATCCCTTGAACATAATCTGTTGTCAGTTGGCCAAATTACTTCTGCTCTTAATTGTACAGTAACCTTCTGGCTGTTATTCTGTGTGTTTCAGGATATTCTGACCCGGAAGATTCTTGGTTATGGTGTTAAATGTGGCAAACTCTATTATTTAGAACTTACAGAAAATGGAGGACAGAGATTCGGACAAGCATATCAAACTAGAAGTTCAGATACATATCGAGCCACAATATGGTTATGGCATCGACGATTGGGACATCTTTCCTTTGGATATCTTAGAAAATTACAACCGCATCTTTTTAACGTAGTTCATGATTCTGAGTTTCATTGCAATATTTGTGAAATGGCTAAAAGCCATCGTATTACTTATTTACCGAGTTAGAATAAAAGTTCAGAACCTTTTGCTGTTATACATTCTGATGTATGGGGTCCTGCAAAAATCTCTACCATATCGAAAGCCTGTTATTTTGTCATATTTATCGATGAATGTACTAGAATGACTTGGATGTCTTTGCTACACAAAAAAGAGATGTTTTTACAGCTTTTCAGGAATTTCATCGTATGGTGGGTACTCAGTATTAGAAACAGATTTGTAGTTGGCAAACTGATAATGCTATGGAATTCCTGGATACCTCTGTTCAGAAGTATCTACATCACTATGGAATTCGGCATCAAACTTCATGTACTTATACTCCATAACAGAACGGGTTGGCCGAACGAAAAAGCAGGCAAATTTTAGAAGTGGTTCGTGCCTCTCTCTTTGGCATGCACATGTCGCGGTACTACTGGGGAGAAGTTGCAAAGTCTACTGTGTATCTGATCAATCGAACACCTTCTCGAGTGATAGATTTTCAGACACCTCAACAGCAGATGCAATCCTTATTGTCCATCTCGCACCTTCCAAACCTTGAGCCGAGAGTGTTTGGGTGTACTACTTATGTCCACATTCCAAAGGTGTTACGAACTAAACTTGATCCATGTGCCACTCGATGTGTTTTTGTTGGATATTCAGACTTACAGAAAAAGTAAGGGTACAGATGCTAGATTCCCTCTGTCTATTTTGCATATGTCCTAGAGAAAGCTTTATGTCATTGCTAAATTTAGTTAAGTGAACCTTGAGTTTTTCTAATTGTTGGTTTCTCACACTCTGCCAGACTATTTATCAGCGGGTTGCTTTTACAATGACCCTGAAGATTTTAAGCATGATGTGAGGTATAACCTACTCTAGAAGTCTTTTGTCCTTAGTGTATTTATGGTGTAATTAAACAATTTTGTAAATCATAATGGAAACCAGGTCTGAAATCAAGTCTATATTTTATTCATGCTCAATGAATTATATAAGACGTACCTAGTATCATGTTAGATAGATAGGTGTCATATGTTAGTACAACATTATTTAGCAACCCAAATCACATGTTTACTGGGACGATGAGTTTTTATTAACAAAATGAACCTTGGTGTTTGCACAGTAAAGGGCACGGAAAAATTTATATATAGCAAATCTCTTTTGTGTATAAATGTTTTTTGAACACTAGGTTCTTGACCATGTTCTTGTCATGTCAGAAGTTTGAGTCGTATCGATAACCAAACCTAACCTCCACCAGACGTTTAGAAGTTATTTAATCATTTTCACAGTTAGATTCTTTTCAGTAGTTGGATCATGTTCAACCAAGTTTTTGGATTGGTGAGATCTTGATTACCTGGGATTTCAAATGCTTCTTTGAAGGCGTTTGCTCTATCCTGTTAGACTTGGAGTCAAGGCATTTTCATGGGCAGCAGGAAAACTGGAAAACAACCGCATTGGTTTACCTACGCCACCTTCATCTTCAGATGTTCAAAACCGGGTGCTGCAAGTTGCTGCAAAGCATGAATCCCAACCATCTGAAACTGAAGTTCAGAATCCATCACCTGAATCAGTGACTCCATTAAATGAGAAAGTAGATCTTTCATAAGCATAGGCATCGAGGCAGCGTTTATTGGAGTGTGGGGTGTATAATTATTGGAGGCGGCATTAAATCTAAGAAGATCACTTGGCTAAATCTAAGAAGAGGTCTAGGTTGTGGCGAGTAATCAATCTGGTAAACACACTCGTAACTTTCAGAGGCCTTAAATTTTGTCAAGAGATTCTATGGATCCAGTTTTATAATGAGGTTGGTTAGCTGTAAAGGTCCCCAATTCGGTTCAAAAAATTTTGTTTGAATTAATTTTGTTACTTTTTATTTTTATTTTTATATTTCTTAGTTTTAAGTTTATTGATTTATTTAAAGAGTTATAATATATGCAATAACAGAATCTTGAATACTTACTGTTTTTCTTTTGTTGTTAGTATTCATTAGTTAGATGGTTGTTACAGTTAGCTGAGGAATTAGTTTTAAAATGAGGTTATAATCTAGAATTTTTGAGTTTATTTATAATGAGCCGAGATCTAGAATTTTTCTAAATTAGGTTAAAAAAATATTGTCTGAGCTAATATTGAGTTTATTTGAAAGAGTTACAAAATATACAATAATAAAATCTCGAATTTAAAGTTTTTATGTACTTACTGTTTTTTTTGCGTTGCGTTCTTAATTTGGTTAGTAAATGACTACAGTATTCTGCATGTGCAAGAATAAATGCGCTCGTTGTTGTTACAGTTAGTTGAGGAATTAGTTGAATAACAGAGAGTTAGTTCGTTAGCCAGTTGCAAGGGAACAACGATATTTACAGCTATCTTGAAAACCAAGTAATAATTGAAGAACAATTTGCAGTAATTACAGAACTCTCTCTCCCTTTCAATCTCCTTCTATTTCTCCCTCAATTTTCTTCTGAACTTTTGTCCGCCGGTCGATTTTCATCAAAGTGCAGATACACCCCACAGCTTTTCAACTCGGAAGGCCTTCGGATCTCATGACCTACCTTCCTTCCATGGTTGTGAATAGAATGGTAGAATTTAAATGTAACTTCATTGCCAGAATATTTACGTAAAAAATATACCAATCCGAGCGAGTAGTGTAGACTCATATGATCTGAGTCACATGTCTTCCAGGCACCTAATACAGCAAGTCCTCCCTGGGAAGCTAAGACGACTTCATCATCACCATCATTCTCACCGTTTTTACTCTTAACATGGTAATCAAAATTTACATGAACATAAGAACGATCATCGAATTCATAAGGCATGTCATGGGAGTGACGAGGGGGTAGAAAGACAAGGCAGAAAGCAATTCCCTTGAGCTGATGACAATTTGAGGGCAACTGTATGGTGACTGAAGATCCAATTCCTTTGTCACCGAACCATTCTGGAATTTCACTCCCCGGTAGAACCATTTGAATTCTGCCATGTGGGATCTGCTTTCCGGACTGTAACACAAAAGTAACATTTCGAAAATGTGATGAAGCAAGCAAGAAAGAGAGAAGAAAGAAAGACAAGGGGGTTAAGAGAGATACCTGAATTTCCAAATGCATTGCTGCTACCAGTGGTTTCTGATCCAATTTGACGCAATTTGTAAAATCCAATCCTAACTCTAATCTACCGATATTGATGCTTGATGTCACGGTTTCTAGTGATGCACAGTCATGTGTTGTTAGCTTCCTCAGCGAAGAGGGAAGCTCAGGTAACGCTTTAATAGGTGTTCCATGCAAAGTCAGTTCTTCCAAATGTACCATATCTTTGATCGATAAGGGTAGCTCTTTAATAGGCGTTCCATCTAAATATAGATACCTCAAAGATATCATATGCTTAAATGATATCAAAGGTATCTCTTTAATGCCTGTTTTACTCAAGTTAAGATGCTGCAAAGATTTCATAGGCACTGTGATTTCTGGAAAGCTCTCAAGTTTTGAGCAACCACTCATATGCAATTCGTAGAGTCTTGTGAGAAACTGGATTGATGAGGGCACCTCTTTAATAGCAGTTCCGCCTAGACATAATCTTGTTATATCCCCTGAAATCTCTGGAAACTTGGTCAACTTTGAGCAACCATTTAGCAAAAGAAATTCCAACTTGCCAGTAACTGATTGTGGAACTTCTTTGATTGAAGTTTGTTCCAACTGTAACCATAACATATTTTGTGAAATCGTTGGACACGTGGTCACATCTAGGCACCGACTTATACTAAGGAATTTGAGAACCTTTGAATAAAGCATTGGAAAACTTCTAAGATTATAGCAAGAACGGAGACGAACTTCTTCCAGCTTGTCAAGATATTGAAGAGATGACGGAACCTCGGTTAAACTTGGACAGTCCTCAAGTGATAAGGACACTAAATTTTTGGCCATTGATAGATCTGGCAATTCCGTCAAATATGGAGAGTCAGATAGGTCGATTGTTCTTAAATTTCCAACATCCTGTCAACATAAAAAGGCATAATTAGAAAGTTAGCACCTCCAACTTCATATTTCTGATCATAATCTGTAGCTATTAAATCATACCTTTACTCCGGTCCAAAGTTTTACAAGCTTGCTTTCGCGTAGGTGAAGCTCGACAAGGTGTTCAGCACGAAAAGATGGCGGCAAGGATTTCGAAGGGAATTCATCCCATCGCAGATATCTCAGCTCATTAGGAAGATATTCGAGGCCAGTAGGAGGAAGGTGCATATTATCTTCTTCGAAGGAACGACTGTGATAGATATCGTAATAGAAACTGAGAAATCTAAGACCATCCATCATTGCGAAGGCATCAGATTTCAAGTGTATCTGTCCTGATAACCAGGACATGTTCAAAGATATGCCTTTAATTTTTTGAGTTCCCTGTTAAACAAGAATAAAGAATAAACAAACAATAATACAATCTACTCAAACACATCAACTTTTGAGCAAATACATGAACGACAGTTAATGGCTGTAGCTTTAACCTTATTTTCCTTCAATACTTGAACGACATCAGAACGATGACATAACCTGCTACGTTCGCCAGGAAAATCAGATTCTGCACGAACAATGGTAAATGCCATTTCTCGTAGTAAATCATGCATTTTTAGCTCGTTATTGACAATCTTATGAGTACGAGTTATGAGACACTTATCAATGAGCGTGCTTATATCGAAAATCACAGACCGACCATATAAGCAATCTAATATTCCTGTTGCTTCGTCTGGCTCCCATCTTCCTATGAAGAAATGTGCTATGTCAAGAAATATGGATTTTTGTTCTGAATCCAACCCATCGTAACTAATTCTCAACACCCTTTCGATTTGAAGAGGCTGAACTAGTTTATTCAATGCACTGCGCCATTCTTCTATGCTTTTACCATAGAGAAAGGAACCCAAAACTTTAAGGGCTAACGGATTGCCTTGTACGCGCCTTCCAATCTGTTCTATCAAGTGTCTGTGATCACTTGTGGGGATGCAATTCTTCAAGGCTTTTGAGCTAAAGAGTTGGATAGCTTGTTCATCGGTCAACCCCTGAACCTTGTATGTCTCGTCTACTACATTACTAAACACTTGCTTGTCTCTACTTGTTATGAGAACTTTACTGCCCGGACCAAATGAACTGTTTCGTCCGTCAAGCAAATCTCTCCATTCTTCAAAACGCATTAAATCATCCACATCATCCAGAACAATAAAAACCTTTATTCGACGAAGTCTATCCCTCACAAAAGAATCTTGAAAACTCAAGAAG
>Ga0325410_1008295_pt1 | contig 11258 bp, 8 predicted proteins | sample PopdelMetagenome_16_FD_206182 | JGI IMG/M metagenome (GOLD analysis project Ga0325410, IMG submission 206182) | Populus deltoides microbial communities from Bellville, Georgia, United States - Xylem-PdIQD-R3 | ecosystem: Host-associated > Plants > Phyllosphere > Stem > Wood/Secondary xylem...
TACAGGCTGTGGATTTTGACTTTGAACATGTACGAATATGTCTTGTCTTCGGATTAGGTGGTGGATATGGAGCTGTGTACACATCACTTATGAACCCGAGTGATTTTCGGAGAATTTCGATGCCCTGCTCCAAGATCCTACATCATTATCAAGATATTAATTGTTTTAAAATTTGGAAAAGCAGAGAAATGAACTATTCCTACATTGACTGTCCTTTTTCTTTTGTTAACCTTCTGCCAAGTATCTATTGACTGTTGAAACAATCTTAATTTACCAAAATAAACCATTGATTTAGAAACATAAGGCAGCTGTCTTTAATCTCTAGTGGTGATGGTCGCAAGCATGAGGTGATTTGACGAATATCTCACTGTTTTTTTTTTTTTAGGATTTGTTTTTTAAAGTATTTTTTATTTAAAAATATATTAAAATAATATATATTTTTTATTTTTAAAAATTTATTTTTAATATTGATATATTAAAAAAATCTAAAATTATAAAATAAATTTATTTGAAGCAAATAAAAAAATACATATTTTTTAATTTTTTTAAAAAAATACTTTTAAATCATAAAAACATACAGAATTAAAGTAGTCAAAAGCTTGATCATGGTCGGGGAAGGTTGTGTATAAAACATTACTAGTAAATAGTAATCTGAACCAAATGTAAATGCTATTTTTAATTTTTTTTTTTTTTTTTTGCCTTTGCCTAGACCCAAGTCTGAGCTTCTCCTAGGACCTCTTTTCTTTAGAGATTTTGATTGCCTCTCGGAGTTTATTCCTAACTCTTTTAACTTTTAACTTTTTACTGTATATGTTCCCATAAAATCTTGTGATCTTTCAAATGAGATTAAGAGTTTTTGAGAAAACAAAATACGATAATTAAAGGTTATTTAAAATTATTTTTTCATTCACCTGTAACTTGGAAGTTGATGTTTTATGGTAAAATAAACTTTTTGGAGAATAAATCCTAACATATTTTTAACTTAAGAGTAAATAGATCTCATTTTTAATTTTATCTTAAATGTGTATATTAACTATATTTCAAAACAAAATTTTTAAGACTTCTTACATGTATGCAAGTGAGGAAAAGTGTGTTTATTTTTAGGTTTAAAAAATATGTTTGAAGTTTATTTAAGATTTTGTTTTGAAAGATTGTATGCCGTTGAAGAAGCTGAAAATTTTACAATGAAGGTTAAAAATACCTTGCTAAGATTGTTTGATTATTATATGAATGCTAATGAGAATATTGTAGATGTTTATAGTGTTGTACCTAGTATAAACGAGGATGTTAATGTGATTTAATAGCGTGGTAGATGATGATATGTTAGATGACTTAGCTTATCAATTCAAAAAAAATTAGAGGAAAATGGTGGTGTACAAAGGAAAAAAAATGAGGTTGAGAGGTATTTGGGTAATAATTGTGAGAATCCTAATGATTTTAAATTAGATATTTTGGGTTGGTGAAGATGTAATGTTATAAAATACAAGATTTATTCTAAGACGAGACAACACGTGTTAGCCATCCTGGTATCTACAGTTGTTTCTGAAACAGCATTTAGTACTGACTGTTGTATATTAGATCCATTTTGAAGCTTTTTATCTTTATCGACAATACAAACATTTATTTGTTGTCAGAATTAATTGAATTTAGTATCAATTCCAATCAACATTAGAACTGTAGAGATTATATTAAAATTATTGTTATCCCTATTAGAAACCAGCAAAAATAGATTTTGGAGCGTATGTTAACTTCCAATCCCTCGTGATTATTATGCTATCAAAACGTTACTGAAATTATTGTTTTATGATTTTGGTTAATTAAATTAAACATTTGTCAATCTCCATTCTACGAAATAGAGGCAGGTTAACGGGTTCTTTTATTCCTTTATTACTTCCTTCACTCATGGAAGGTAACAAAACGAGTACACGGAACTCGAAGACGGACCTAGGCCTATCACAACGAACAGCTGAAAGACGACACGAATGCAATAAAGAGACAGACAAGACGCGAAACAAGAGGCCCTGAACACTGAAAAACACAGCACAGATCCCGTTATTATCTGTATCGCCGCTGCGATCAGGCAGATGCAACCATGGCTTCTCTGCGACGCTTAAAGAAGGTAACCGTCCAGGCCCTATCTGGAAGGTTTTCTTTAATTATAGGCGCTTGCTTGAAGTTTTTAATCCAGGCATGCAGGCGAGGAAACTTGTGGGCTTCAAATAGTACTCCTTCTCCTCCTACTTCTTCAATGAGTTCCAACCAATAAATAACAGAACCAAAGGCTATATCTGCTATCCCTATATTGTCTCCACCAAAAAATTTCTTCTCCCCTAACCCGTGTTCTTCTACGTTTTGCAACATTTCCAGGGTTTCCTTCCTTGTCTTCTCAAGCTCTTCCCCTTTAGCACGAAACATTCTCCGCACTGATGTACCCTGAAGCCAGAATAAACCATGACATTAATCACTGGAAACTAAATGGAGTCCCAAAGAAAATTAAGCTTAACAAGTCCAGTTTTCTAGTATTGTATGAATCATGAAATATATAATTATAATGTCTGCACGCTGTACCTTATCTTCGGCAAATTTGACCCAGAAACGAGCCAGAGCTCTCTCGTAGGGGTCATTTGGCAGCAATGGATTTTGGGGCCACATCTCATCGATGTATTCCACAATGATCATGGACTCGCAAACTGGCTTATCGCCATGGAGAAGCACCGGGATCTGGTTGTGAACAGGGTTATACTTGAGAAGCAGCGGACTTTTATTGGTGAGATCTTCTTCTATAAACTCGTATGGAATAGCCTTTAATTTTAGAGCCCATATCACTCGGTAAACAAATGGGCTGGGCAATGCTCCAAGCAGCTTCACTCTTTCCGCCATGACTGAGAGGTTTGTGGTGATTCTTCATCGTTACCTTCCACGCTCCTGTATAGTGTTAATTCAATGGAAGGGGCTTGCTTGGGCAGCAATTCAACTTTGCCTCTGAAGGAGTTTTCCATATTGATGTATTTGCTCACGTGATCATATTCATAGACAAATGTATTTATATAATCTATTCGCCAAAATCAGAGATTGAGATGCTAAAACATTATCCAATTAAATTAAATATATTCTATTTCAATTTACGTGATCATATTCATAATGCTAAAACATTATGCTCAAGTTTAATCATGTTTTAAGTTTAATTATATTTTTTCTGGGAATTTTCCTCAAATAAAATATTAATTAAAACCATGTCTAGTAGTGAATAGTGATGTGTCGCTTGTTCTACGAAAATTTCAATTTCCCGGAGCATACTAAATATTATTGATGTTGACTATACATCATCTTCTGGATGCAGCGACATGATAGCCGTCATGCATGATGGTATCAATGCTAAGATCACGTTTATTTTAAAAAAAATATCAGTAACTTGACGGCAATAATCTCGTCCGTAGCTGCTAATGTATGAAAGTTCCATCCCAAGAAAATATCTGCCAGTTCAACTCTGTCACAGTGGGAATTTTTTTGTCCTCCTGGCCCCTGCTCTTCTGTGGTTCTCAAGGTCCGCAGGGTGTCATTTATTAGCTTTTCTTTGACGGTATTTGGAATGTCAGAAATATTATTTTTTATTTTTTTAAAAAAATATATTAAAATAAAATATTTTTTAATTTTTTAAAAATTATTTTAATATCAATACATAAAAAAACATTGTTAAACCTCAATTAAAATGGGACAAGCTAATAAAAGTACTGCTTGCACTTGAGAGCCATTTTCAAAGACGGTACATTTAAAAAAATTAAAATAAATAGTAGAATACATGCTAGACGAGATTTTCTTTCTAAGAAAAGTATCAATAAGTTTACTTTTAAGAAATAATTAAAAATAAATAATAATTAAATTTCATGATTTTTTTAAGATTAATAAGTTCATTTTTATAATCCATATTCCAAACAATTTTATATATAATTATTATATATATATATATATATATATATATATATATATATATATATATATTATCCTCCATATATTCTTTAAAAATTCACCACTCAAGTGGTTTTTATTCTCTTTCTTTTTAGTTTTCTTAAAAAAATTAAATTTTTTTAATATTTTTTTCCTCACCTGTAAAATAGTTAATTTTTGTAATCAATTCTTCTTGTATTACTATTATTTTAAAACTTAAAAAAAATATAATTATGATGGTGATTTATTTTTTTAAAATAAATTTATGTTTATCTTTTTCTCAATTGTACATATATAAAGAACTCACATTCAAATTTAAATAATTTAGATTAGAGGTTAAAAAAATAATTGAAAAACTGATTAAACTAAAAAACAAAAAAATAATAAAAACATTAATTAAACTAATTAAAATATTTAAAATAATATTCGGTTTGATTTAATTTTATAAATCTAAACTAAAAAACCAAACAGAACAAAACAAAATATCTTAAATGTGTATATTAATTATATTTTAAAACAAAATTTTTAAGACTTTATACATGGATGCAAGTGTGAGGAAAAGTGTGTTTATTTTTATGTTTAAAAAATATAAAAAATATTTTTTATATTTTTGTATCATTAATGCACTCAAGAATCACCGTAGACTCCGCTAATGGGTTCCATCATTAACAAGCACTGGGATTTTTTTTACTGGGTTGCACTGCGAAATCGGGTTGCTCTTGTAGTCTTGTTAGAGAGATCTTCTTCTTCACACTCATAGCTAACGCCCTGTAGTTTTACAGCCCAGATAACCCGCTGGCTGAATGTGGGTATTGATCATTGCAGGCTTTTCTTCTTGGCAAAGTAATGGAGAATTAGAAGATCAATAATCAAAGTTAGGCTCCATGATTTGATGAAGTATTTTTTTTTTTAATCCATGGGAGATTCTGTTCAAGTTGAGATTGCATTTGAAAATTCTAAATAAGTTGGAGGGTTATTGGCTTTCTTTCATATAGATCACAGAGAATTTATTCTAGGATGCAAGTACTGGGGCTTTCCAGCTGAAAAGAAGAAATTGAAAGGAAAAAAAAAACGATCACAAGGTTCATGGATATCTCCAAGATAATAGATCAGGTACAATAATTTTGACGTCACTGGATAATCTTAGCTTGTAATCTAGTCTCCACAACATAAAGGTCTTGCTTGGTGATCCTGATCAGGATAAATATATATCCAGATTTCCCCTGGTTCCTGCATAGATCACACATTGGGCTACTAGACTTCTAGTGATCATGACCTACATAGACGGGTCCGAGAGAAACATCTGCCTTAAGCGTCTAAAATGCACCAGCAGTCTCTCACGATCAGGAAGGTTCTCTTTTATCACCGGAATTTCTTTAAGGCGCTGAATCCAGGCATGTAAGAGAGGCAAAGTGCTTGGTTCCACCAATTTCACACCAACCACTTCTTCCGAGGCTTCAAACCAGTGAGCCAGCCACCCATATGCTATATCTACCATTCCAAAGTTTTCCCCTCCGAAAAACTTCTTGTCTCCAAGGCATTGCTCTTCCAGGATTTTTAGCACTTCCAATGCTTCTTTTGCTGCCTTCTCTTTCTCTTCTTCAGTTGCTCGGAAAAATGCAAAAAATGTCATGCCCTGGATAATCAAGGATATGTTTTCTCTCAGCTTGATCTTAAAGGCCAAAAATATAAGAAGATTGGAGCTATAATCAATGAAAAACTGGAACTTTGTGTTCCGAATAAGATCCAGAAAATAACTACCATACTGATGAATTCTTGCACAAAGAACTCAAAAAAATTAATGAACTTTCATGTTTTTTTACTAGTACGCAAATAATTCATAGCAAAAAAGAAATCAATAGAGCAAGCAAGGATTACCTTGTCTATTCCAAATTGAATCCAGAATCGAGCTGTGGCTCTCTCGTAAGCATCTTTTGGTAGCAAAGGATGATCCGGCCACGTTTCTTCTATGTATTCAAGAATAACCATGGACTCCACAATTGGTTTGCCGCCATGAACAAGTACCGGAACCTTCTTATGAATCGGGTTGTACTGCAATAGTGCTTGACTTTTGTTGGAAAGGTCTTCTTCTACGTGCTCATATCTGATACCCTTTAGTTTCAGTGCCCATATCACTCTGTAACAGTACGGGCTAGGCCAGAAACTATGCAGCTTCACATCTTCCATTGTTTTTGAGAGATCTGGGCCAAAAGTCTAGTTGCAGAGCAAGTCAAAGTCTACAAACAAACTAGATAGGTGGCACGCGGCTGTCGATTTCTTTCCTAACCTAAAAACACAATGTTAAAGCGTTCCCCACGTATTATTTAAAGCAAAATAAAATATTATGACTCGGTTATAGATTTTAATATCAAAGAACGAAGAGAAATTAAAAAAAATAAAAATCAACCTAACCAGGTTGGTATGACAACCTTGTAATAAAAAAATAATTAAAAAATAAAAAGTAAATTTGACATATAAATAAAAAATATCAAAATTATGTAAAAACGAACAAACGGGGGACCCCAACTATGAGGCTGGGATATTACTGTAGAAAGAAAAAAATACTTAATTTTTAATGAATTCAATGTTGAATGAAAAAACAAAAAAAAAACACATAAAAAAATCAATATCAATCCAAGTTAAAATTTTATACCCGTGACCTAGATTATAAGAACGGAATCAATGTAAAACAAATTAACGAAACTCAATTCTAAACAAATCAAATGTTAAATGATGAAATTGAAAAAAAAAATTAATTTCAAGAAAGAAACCAAAGAAAAAGTAATAATTAAAAAAATAAAGGTAGAGTTTCACATAAAAATCAAATGACTATGAATAAAATTGAAAATAATTTTTTTTAAAATAACAACCAAATTTTATATAAGTACCAAATGGAATAAAATGTTAAGGATAAAAAAGAATCCAAAACAAATAAAAAGGAATTAAAAGAATAAAAATCATAATTAAAATAAGAAGAAAACATAGTATTACTCTTAATTTTAGCTAGACTTGCATGTTTTCCAAGGAAAAGAAAGAGAAAATAAGGAGAATCTAACCACCATTTAACCATCATGATATGGATAATGCACGTCGCTGTAGATGATGTGCCTCAACATTATCCTTTAGAAGAGATGGTAGTTGGCTTTTTTTGGTAGCTAGACTACGCTGCACGTGCCATCTAAAAAACGTGAGTGTCCCTCACGTATTGACAGGTGCGTTGCATATATTTTTAGTTTTTTTCTATTTTTTAAATTTAATTTATACAAATACCCCAATGTTCATGATCCCACAAGATATTAACTAAAAAACCATAACAAAAGAACCAAAAAGGCCCCTCAATCTTAGTTACATACTTTTTTTATTCAAATGGCACTTTAGTAATTAACTGGGCCAGGAAGAAGAAAAAATTGAATACACCTATGTCCTAAAGGTTAAGCAAATTAAATTTTTTAGGGTATTTTAGACATTAAATTATACAAATAAAAAGTTAAAAGACTTTTTTACCTCTATTTAATCTTGTAATAACAAATATGTCTCGTGATAAATACCATATTATTCTTGAAAACATGCTATAAAATTTAAATTATCAAGGATAAAATGATAATTTTATTATGAAAATCCACTATAAAATATGAGTGTATAACCGGTTCAGAGATTGAGTATTTTTAGCATTTATTTTATTGAGTATTTTTAGATTGAAAAACTACTTATTTGATGCCGAATATTTATTAATTTCTAAGTACCTTTTCTTTAAAAATATTTACATATTCGAGTAAACTCACTCTCTCTCTATATATTTTTTATTTGGGTACATGTTGTTGACAGGAGTTGAGGTGTCTGTTATTCCTCTAATAGAAGATTCGTTACGCACGTATTAACCAAATTTGACAGCTGATAAATAAATTGTCAGGAACAAAAATCAAAGCATACCTTATCCTCTGCAAACCCGAGCCAGAACCGAGCTCCAGCTTTCTCACAAGGGTCACAAGGGGTTCTGTGGCCAAGTCTCTTCAATGTATTCGAGGATTCCCATGGATTCACAAGTTGGTTTCCCATCATGAACAAGCACTGGGATCTTCTTGTGGACAGGGTTATGCTGTAGAAGCATGGGATGGGACTTTTATTGCGCAAATCTTCTTCTATGTATCCATACGGTATGCCCTTCAGTTTCAGCGCCCAAATCACTCTCCAACTATATGGGCTATTCCATGTCCCGTGCAGCTTCACTTCACCCATCGTTAGGTGGATTCTCAGAGGATCTTGAGTGATGAACTGATCAATTATGTGTAATAGTTTATTAATTCTTTGCTGAGAAACCGGCTTGGTTTAGAGTTTGTGACTTTAAACAATGTAGCAATTATTGTTGATATATTACAGCTGGTTTTTGTTTCTTTTGTTTGCCATTTCTCGGAATTCAAAAATCAATTTAGCTGTCTAATCTTGGATACTCCGATTAATTACAAGGAATCTTCGCACTCCACGAAGACAAAACTACAGAGTACAGTGGTTTATGAAAGCAACAGGTGGATTTTCCTTCAGAAAATGTCAAGCTCTGCCGAATAAATCCATAAATTAACTGAGGTCACGAGACAATCATCGAATAAAGAGAATGTTTTTTCATTCAAAAAATGTTTTTTAATTTTTTTAAATTAATTTTTTTTATAATTTTAATATGTTGATATCAAAAATAAAATTTTAAAAATATAAAATATTATTTTAATATATTTTTAAATAAAAATACTTTAAAAAATATAATTTAAAAAATATCAAACTGAACCTAAAGTGTTACCTTGGAAATATAACAATTTAGAAGAGAAACTTGTTTTTACTTGCATACTGCACAGATCAAATGTTATTAATCTTTAAAAGCAGCATATATAACAGTACTTAATTTATGCCTGAACATTGTTCCAAGATATCATTAATTTTACAATTTACTAGCATATTAATCTGTGCTCACATTAAATCAATAATATTTTTTAAAAAATATTTTAAATATATTAAATCTAACGGTCGAGCAAGACCTAATATTTTTGGATCTGACAATAATATCAAACCCAATAACATCAAATTTTGCGGTTGAGCTAGACCTAATAATATTTGGTCTGAAGGTCGAGCCAGACCCAACATCTTTTTGTCTAGTATTTAAACCATGTCATTCTCTAGGGTTTAGAACAAAATATTATAATTCTAATTATTTTTTCAATATCAAATATATCTCATGTAAATGACAATTTCACCCCAATTGCATACTTAATAAGTTTTTTTTTTTTTGCAAGAAAAATTATATCATTACATTATTTTAATTCACAAATATCTATATCTTGATAAACAGCAAAAGATGAACAGTAAAACTACCAACAGTTTTAGTTTATAGTTAATATAAAAATAGTTGTAATTGAAGGACCGATATCCCTCCCGTGTCCTGATTGCTGGATAAATTAGCGTGGTGGTGCCCTTCCTCCGAGAGGTTTAAAGTAGACCAGCATCTCGTCATGCCCTGGCAGATTTTCCTTGATTATGGGCTCGTCCTTGAAATTTTTTATCCATGCATGCAGGCGAGGAAATTTCTGAGGTTCAATCAGTTTTATTCCTGCCACTTCTTCCAAGACTTCCACCCACTGGGCAATCCAGCCATAGGCTATGTCCAACAAGCTAATCTTGTCTCCGCAGAAAAATCTCTTCTTTCCCAGAGCATGTTCTTCAATGGTTTTTAGCATTTCCAAGCTGTCCTTCACTGCCCTTTCTTGCTCTTCTCTGCTGCTATGGAACATAATCCATACCGCAACACCCTATCACAACCAGTACAAAAAAAAAAAAAAATCAGAATCTCTTTCATCGGGCATAGCTCTCTCGTAACGAATCAAATGTATGGTGGATTTCTAGGGGGAAAAAGAGGAAAAATAAGCTAGCAGAAAGTTGGGGGGGGGGGGGGGGTGTGGAGTACCCGTATCTTCAACAAATTTAACCCAAAACCTGGCTATAGCTCTCTCAATAAGGATCATCGGGCATCAGTGGAATTTGGGGCCAGGTCTCTTCCATGTATTCTAGAATTACCATGGATTCGCAAATTGATTTTCCCCCATGGATGAGAACTGGAATCTTTTTGTGGACTGGGTTACATTGAAGAAGCAAGGGGCTTTTGTTGGAAAGATCTTCTTCAAAGAACTCGTATGGTATGCCCTTAAGTTTCAGAGTCGTTGACTATTACTAAAAATCATTAGTGTTTCACTATAGTTCGAGCTATTATACACTGTAAGTAAATTTATTATAAATTATATTGTTCAACACTATAGTACAAATACTATATACTGTGAATGCTTTTACCATGGATTATAATATTTGATGGGGACATGTGTGGAGCTGCAAGCAACAGGCTCCAGGAGCTAAGCTGGAGGCACGCCCCCTAAGACAGCGAACACCTGGCGCTTGATTGTCAGGCCTCGATGCTGGGCAGACCATGCCCGTTAGCTGCATCCCAGGCTGCAGTCATCTGATACTTGATTTGTCCTGCCTTGAGTGTTTGGACTACCTGCCGTGTGTTGGGCAGACCCAACACATATATGGCGTTTCGACCGATTCCTGTGTAAGAAATATTATTAATTTTATTATAATTAATAAATTTTCTAGAAGAGTTATAAAAATATAGAAATATTTGGTGCATATTTTCTAGCCAGTGAAGAAGAGCAAGAGAAGGCAATAAAAGACTTATTGGAAGAGCTAAAAGTCATAGAAGAGCAAGGGCCTGGAGACAAGACGTTTTTTTGGTGGCAACACCATAAAGAGGTTGTTTGCGGCTGCGGCTGCGGCTGCGGCTGCGGCTGCGACTGTGTTTTATTTAAAACGCAGTTTGCAGTCGTTTGGTAATAAAAAACTCACTTTACTATATATAGGATCCACATGTTTTTTGCGTTTAAAACGCTGGAAAGAAAAAGCAATGAAAACATGCTTTGCATGCACTGTAAAAACCTGCGGACAGTGCAATTCACTGCTGTTCAATTGTGAATTGCACTGTTCACGTGAACAGTGCAATTCACTTGCACTGTTCGTTTTGTTTTTTTGTTTTTTTATAAGTGTGTTAATTGTATTAATTATTTAAAAAAAAACTAGTTTAGAGAATTAAATTCATTCGGGATGTGAACAATATTTTTTTCTCGAAAAACTAGTATAGAGTGAATTAAATTTACGCGCACAGTAATATCAATTTTATATCTGATAATATTTTATCTAATTTTATTACACGTTCAAAAAGTTATGAAAACTGTAGTTCTTATCGGATGAATTTTGGACGTAATGGAATTATAAATAGTTTA
>Ga0325410_1008298_pt1:0-10000 | contig 11257 bp, 10 predicted proteins | sample PopdelMetagenome_16_FD_206182 | JGI IMG/M metagenome (GOLD analysis project Ga0325410, IMG submission 206182) | Populus deltoides microbial communities from Bellville, Georgia, United States - Xylem-PdIQD-R3 | ecosystem: Host-associated > Plants > Phyllosphere > Stem > Wood/Secondary...
ATAGATTTCCTCAATACACAAAGACCCGTTGATGGGTGGAAAATCACTTTATGTGGATTAGCTTCTGATAAACCTGGCCCTGAATTTTACACAAACGGTGTAGATGAAAGTTTATAAATATATTAGAATAGCTTGCAAATATGCTTAGTTTATTGTAACAAGATTGTTGTTAAAAAAATAATTAGCATGGGTTGATAATTTATCATTACAAAGACATGTTAAATAAAAGATATTTCAGGAAAGACTAGAGTTTATAAATGTTTAAATCTATAAATTCAAGACAAAAAAAAATTAATTCAACTATGCTTAAATTAAAACAAGAAAGGTCACTAAAAGATTTAATAGTTTTATCGAAGAAATTTTTCCATCGGCGTAAGACATATTCCGTCGGTAATTAATTTACCGACAGAATCACCAACGAAAATGCTTTGTCGGTGAATCTTTCATCGGTAATTTTTTATCCGTCGGTAAATCCATGGGTAATAAAAAAATAAATTTATCCGTTTCATTTCGTCGGTATATCCCTCAGTAATAATATTTTTTTATTACCAATGGATTTACCAATGGAATTTCCGTTGGTAATTCCGTCGGTAATTATTTAAAAACATTTTAAAAAAATTTATTTTATAAAATTATAAAATAATTAAATTAACATTGTATAATATATACTCAAAATGCTTGGAAAATAGAATAAGAAAATCAACTCAAACAAATTTGCAACAAATATATAAAACAAAAAAATAAATTCAACTAAAAAACTTCATATGAAAAAAATGAAGTTGCAATTGCTAAAAATTTAAAAATCCTATAAATAAATCAACTAAAATTGATCTCATATAAAAAAAAATCTCACAACAACATTTATACAATTATTAAGAACAAAAAAAATTAAAAATAAAATAAAAAACAAATATAGTGAAAAAAATCATGAAAAAAGAAGAAAAAAGAAAAATCTTACCTTAATGTAGTTGCAAGTGAAGCTAAGGAGAGAGAAAAAATTTCATTAAGCATATTAATTAAAAAAAACTAAGAGGATAAAAGAAGAAAGAAGAAGAAGACATACCCAAGCACGGAGGAAAATAGAAGGAGATGAGGAGAGAAAAGAAGAGAAAGAAATAGATATTGATGTTTTTTACATATAGTGAAGAAGAAGAAGTAGAAGAAGAACAAGAAGAAGAAGAAGAAGAATAAGAAATAAGTCTGTCTCTTGTGAAATAAGGGGGTTCAAACTTTTTATTGGGGCGCATTACCGAACAGATTTACCAACGGATAATTAAATATTAATATTTTTTAATTATTCTGTCGGTAATTCCATCGGTACTATTTAATTTAAATTTTCAATTTCGTAAAATTTTTTTAGAAACCGCCAACAATTACCGACGATTTTTCAATCCGTCGATGATTCTGTTTGTAATATTTAAATGAAAATTTTAAATTAATTGAATTTTTTCAGAAAATGCCAAATAACACTGACGACTTTTCAATCCGTTAGTGATTTTTTCCGTAAAGAACAACAATTAACGGTGCAATTGGAAAGTGAACAGTTTTGGAGCTCTCTGGAAAAAACCGACAGAAAATTCCATCGGTGATTCCCTTTGTAATTAACTTGATGAACAGTGTTCACAGTTTACCAATGAATTTATCGACGGATTTTACCGACGGAATTTTCCATCGGTAATTCCGTTGGTAAAAATGACACGTCATCATTTTTTTTACTTTATTTTAATTTTTTTCCCACGATAATTCCCTCGGTTTATACCGAGGAAATATTTCCGTCGGTAAAATCCCTCGAAAATTTACCGATGAAAATATTCCCTTGGTATTTCCGTTTGTATTTATCAATTTTCTGGTAGTGGGTACTGACTTGTTGAAACACTTTAAAGTAATGAATCTTTTGTTGTTGTCAAGAATGAATGATTTATCCTTGATATTTTATTACTCCTCACTTATACAATTAGAATGTATGCAATATGCCTCTCAAAAATTCAATAACACAACATTGGTTAGATGCACTTCTAAACTAAGGTCTTTGAACAAAAAATATATAAAAATCAAATATTTCTAATGCGATCTAAGCAACACCAAAGGATCTAATATTGGAGATTCTAGTTGGTCCAATGACAAGACTTAGGGCTAAGAGGTTCAAAGAGACTTTCAATGGACTTCTTCGAGATACATAGGCTAATGTGGACTTCAAGAGGGTAATAAATAATGAAGAGCAAGCCTTGATTAATTTGATTTATGTTCAAGAAGGTCTTGTTAGTAAAACCAATGCCATTACACAAGGAATTGGATACGAAGACTGAAATCAGACAGTTTGACCTTTCCCTATTGTCTTGATCATAACTAGAGCTACATATCAAATTTTGGTGCGATTCTAGTTGGGAGGGAAACTAGACTTCCATTCCTTTCTAATGATATATGGCATGTCTTCTAACTCATTAAGACAAGAGAGAACCATTCGCTTGAAGTTGAGTTTTGATGCTACCAACAATTTACGAGAAAAACCAACTTTGTCTTATTTTAATTAGTTGGGCTATTGAATTATCTTTGTTTTATGCGGCAACACTTGTTTAAGTTTCATACTTGTTTATTTTATTTATTTTAATTAGTTTGGGCTAGTTTTACCTTAATTTGAGTATTATTTAAATTGAGTTTATGTGTGACCCATTAGGAAAACTAGGGTTACTTAGCTTTTTAGTATAAGTACTCTTTGTGAAGAATATTAAAAAAAATGAATTTTTGCAAAATAAAAATATTGTCTCTCTTGGTTCTTGATTAAACTTCAACTCTTCAAAGAATTAACCAATTTTTACGAGTGATTTTATACTTTTTTTGCTCGTCTCTAGGTATAGGCGTTGTGATTGAGTGGTTTATAATCTTGTTGCCTTGGAGCAAGTCTTCCATTGTGATAAGCTCAATTTCATACTTAAACTTGGATTAGATAGATCTTAGGTTTGTGAATTCCAATAAGTTTTGCTAGGGTTCGCATCAGTTCGTATTAGAGCCATGTATAATCTCAGGTTATATCCTTTCAATTTATGTCTTTATTTTCTTCTTGAAAGTTTCAGCCATAGTAACAAAAGGAGAATAAAAACTAGGGTTTTTGCATCTTCTTGATTTGTTGAACACATAATCACAAGCTTGTATTCTTATTAATGCATTCTTGAGCAAATCGACACACCCCTATTAATCTCTTTGATTTTTCTTGTTGCCAAATATATTACAAAAAAAAGAAATAAAAAAGAAAAGAAAAGAAAAGAAAAGAAAAGATATATATATATATATATATTTTTTTTTTTCTTCCTATACTTATACTTGCCGAAGTTAAAAAAAGAGAGGAGAAATCACAATTTTAGTTTTAGCTGAAGGTTTGCTTGCTTAAATTTTGATCATTGGGCAATTTTGTTAGTCTTAAATCTTTAAGAGTCTTGATTGTGTTTTCTTGATAAATTGAGTAGTTTAATTGATTTCTTTAGTTTCTTGAATTTTTTTGAATTAAATATTTAGTTCTTGATAATTCATATCCGTGTTAGTTTTTTCTAAATTTATTTTGTTTTCAAATCGTCACTATACTCGCACAAATTTACATTGTTATTCATGAATTTGTCATCGTAGTTTTGTTTTGAAATTTTCATAATTTTCTTGATTCTTAATTCTTAAATTTATTCTATAAGATCACTACGAAATTTGTGGATTTATTTGATAGGTTGCTAGTTACTTTTAAGAATTATAGTAAGGAAATAGAGTGAAAAAAAAAAAAGAGAGACTTAGTAAGCATATTAGGGTAAAAAGACTACAAATTGTGTAAAACATAAGTGGTGTGAGATATTATTTTTTTTATTACTAATATTTTTCGTGTAGGGTAAAAAAAATATCTTCAGACAATGTATCACATAAAAGGACTAAAACTTTAGATAAAGGGATTTATGAAATGTGCCAACAAATGAAATTTATGTTTGGGGAGACGATGAGTGGGTTTGAGAAATTGAAGACTAGGGTTGAAAGTAGGCTTAGCAAAAAGGGTAGAAAAGCTAGGAAAAATTCAAGAAGGGCTGTTTCACCTCCGGATGAAAATGTGACTGGAAACTCTAAAAATAAAGCCGAAGATGATGTCTTTAACCATAGTAGTGGTTTTGTACACATAGAAATGACCTTTATAAGTCTCAACCAAATAAGAAGAGTAGTCGGCCTAGGGCTAAATTTGGTAGCAAGGGCAATTTTGATGATGTGGGTGATTTGGATAGAAATTTGGGTAGTGTTAAGTTAGAAATTCCAGCTTTTTAAGGTAAGATGGATCCAAAAGCTTATTTAGAGTAGGAGAAAAAGGTAGAGCTAATTATTTTTATATCTATAACTATTCTGAAGGAAAGAAAATTAAGCTTGTTGTTGTAGAGTTTACTGCTTATACTATGGTTCGGTGGGAAAGATTAGTGGTAGATAGGAAAAGGAATGGAGAGAAAGTTGTTGGTATATGAGAGGAGATGAAGACAATCATGAGAAAGAGATTTATTCCCAAGCATTATTATAAGGAATTGTTTAATCGATTATAGACTATTACTCAGGGTTTCAAGAGTGTGGAGGAATATCATAAGGAGTTAGAGGTTGTTATGATTAAAGCCAATGTTAATAAGGATGAAGAAGTAACAATGTCTAGGTTTTTGAGTGGATTTAATAAAGATAGTAATGTGGTGGAATTACAACCTTATATGGATTTAGAGGATTTAGTACATTTGGCTATTAAAGTGGAGAAATAGATGAAAAGAAAGAGTAGTGCACAACTAGGAGCTTATTCAGGTTCTTTTTTAGGTTGGAAAATATAAGAGAGAGAGAGAGAGAGAGAGAGAGAGAGAGAGTAATGCACCATCAAAGCCAATAGTGACTCCTAAAGTTGCCAAACCTAGCAACCCAAAGAAGCAAGTTTCGATCATTAAAACTAACATGCAAATGAAGCGTAATCAACATATTAAGTGTTTTAATTATCAGGGATTGGGGTACTATGCATCAAAATGTGCAAATCAAAGAATCATGATTTTGAGGGATGATGGAAAGATTGAATCTACTAGTGAGACGTCTGATTATGTTGATATGCCACCACTTGTGGATGATAATGATGTTGAATATGCACATGAGGGGCAAATCATGGTGATAAGGAGAGCTTTGAGTGCTCAGGTTAAAAATGATGATGTGGAGCACCAAAGGGAGAATATTTTCCATGCTAGATGTCAAATCCAAAATAAAATATGCAGTATGATCATTGATAGTGGTAATTGTGCTAATGTTGCTAGTGTAACTTTGATTAGAAAGTTGAGTTAGAGTACTATAAGGCACGAGAGACCTTATCAGGTTCAATGGTTGAATGAATGTGGTGTTATTAAGGTGAATAGACAAGTGTTGGCTACATTCTTGGTAGGCAATTATAAGGATGAAATCTTATGTGATGTTGTTCATATACATGCTACACATCTGTTATTAGGAAGACATTGACAATTTGATAGAAAAGCCAAACATGATGAGTTTAAGAACATATATTCATTGGAGAAAGATGGCAGAGTATACACACTTGCACCATTATTACCTAAGCAAGTGCATGATGATCAGATGAAGTTGAAGAAGGATTTTGATTAAGAACAACTCCAGACAGAACATCGTGGTGAGGAAGTGAGGAAAAGTGAAAAAAAGTGAGTCATGAGTTGGAAAAACAAAGGGACAAAGTTTTGGCCATTAGGAAGGGAGAAAAAGGTTTCAGCCAAATGGAAAAAAAGGGTTAGAGGACTTGAGTGGAGAGAAGAAAGTAAAGGTGAGAAAAGAAGAGTGAACAAAAAAAGTTGGGAAACACCTTAATTTCTATGCAAAACCTAATGATATTAAACATGCTTATGTTTTCTGAGATGCCCAATGTGAAAACCTTGGAAATTAATAATTTAAATATGTAGATGTGTAAACCCTCATGTAAACGTAAGACTGAAAGTGGTAATATTTCAATGAGTGATGGAAACCAAGATTAGAAATAATAGATAAATAATGATATATAATGGAAGAGATGACCTCTATAAAATGAATTTTGGTTTATAATTCATAAGGACAGAGAAACTGATAACGTGTTTTGATGGATAAAATAATGAGAAAAATGACAATATTTTTAGGAAATAAGTGAGGTAATAAAGAATGTATTATAATAAAGGATAGTGCAATGAAAAGGGTAGGATTGAAGATGCAAGCATCAAATAAAAATCATTGACGTTATTTTGAAACGGTAATAAGCTCGATAAATAAATAAAGGTGGAAATCCTATAATGAATACATTCCAAAATAATAAAATGACCTTAAAGGTTTAGAAGGATAATTGATATGATTTTTGTGAAAATTGAACAAGAAAAATCTAGATTGTTTATAAAAAGTCATGAACTGAACAAGTTTACATTAGGAAACATAGCTCTCAATCCAATCATTGGATCGAGATGAAATTTTGCATGAAGTCTATTAATATGTTTTCCTACCTTGGTTAAACATCTCATCCCAATCGGAGTTTGGTAAAGACTAGGGATTTAAGCAGAAATAAACCATATAGTTTACATGAAAAATAAAATAAAATACATAAAGGCATGAATGAGGGAAAAATTTGTAATTATGGAAAAAGGTGCCTTTAAAACTACAAAGAGGCCACCAGTTAAAAAAAAAAGAAGAAAGAAGAAAAAAAGAAAAAGAAAAGGAAAAAGAAAATAGAGAAAAATGAATAGAGAGAGCTGTAGATTTTGGAGAAAAACCAGTAATGCTCCGGTGGCCATATCTCTGGAATCCACCGTTGGATCATGTTGCGTTTTGGATATGCCGTTTTTATTACACTCCTCCACTAACTAATCGGAGGGATTGGAAGGAACACAATCCTTTTGATAGAAATCATCATCGGCAATTTCTTGGAAAACAAAAAGGAAATGCACCTGTAGGGCAGTTTGGTCGCCGACCGATTTCTCTCTTTTCCACCGTTGGAGCATGCTCATTCTTGGATATGTGGTACGCCTAGATGTTTCCTTCATTCTGGACGGTAGAGATCGAAAACTCATTCTCTGGCAAGGTTTCGTGCATGTTGAGCAGTAGCTCGTCCATTTTCAGGTAAGCTCGGTTTTAAGCAGATCTAGGGAGATCTAACCGTTGGATCATAGTGATTTTGAGATATATTATGCACAACTCTATGATATGTAATCTGACCGTTGGGTTTAAAACAATAATTGATGTTAAAAGAATGAAACAAATGAATAAGGTGAGTGATTATTACAAATGAGAATTATTGGTAATTTAAGAGAAATTACCGAAATTATTTGGCTAACAAAAGAGGTTAGCCGGGTGCTAGGTAATTCGTGTGGAATTACTGGATTGATTATGGCAACCAAGATGGGCTAGCCAGATTTCTTGGTTAACGGGAAAGTTAACTGGATATGAGGTAATTCATATGGAATTACCGGATTGATTGTGGCAACCAAGATGGGTTAGCTAGATTTCTTGGGTAATTAAGAGAATTACCGGGTTTGTTGGTTAACAAGGAAGTCAACTGCATATGGGGTAATTCATATGAAATTACTGGATTGATTATGGGGCTAAAAATACATATTATAGAGGTCAAATGATTGGTTTTTTAGGTTTTTAGTATGTCTATATTCTTTCTAAGAACGCACCCAGAGTGTCAGCAGATGAACATGGCTTTAGGTAGTAGTTTTAGAACCCGTTTTGATTCATTGTTGGTTTCTACAAGTTCGCATGTCACTACCACAGTCCTTAGATTTACCGACGAATTTTTTTGTCGGTATTTGTGCTATCATTCTGTTTGTAATTAATTTACCAACGAAATCATCGACGAAAATGCTCAGTCGGTGAATCTTTCATTGGTAATTTTTTTTTTCCATCGGTAAGTCTATTAGTAATAAAAAAATATTATTACCGTTGGATTTACTGATGGAAAAAAAGGGCAAAAAAAATTATCCGCTTCATTCCGTCGGTATTTCCCTCTGAAAATACAGTATGTAATTCCGTTGGTAATTATTTAAAAATATTTTTTAAAAAATCTATTTTAAAAAACTATAAATAATTAAATTAATATAAATCAACACTCTATAATACTCAAAACCTTTGGAAAAAAGAAGAAAATCATATGAAAAAAATCCTACAACAATATTCATATAATTATAAGAACAAAAACAATTAAAAAATAAAATAAAAAACAAATATAGTGAAAACAAAACACAAAAAAAGAAGAAAAAAGAAAAATCTTACCTTAATGTGGTTGCAAGTGAAGTTAAGAAGAGAAAAAAAAATCATAAAGTATAATAATTAAAAAAAATTGAGAAGAACAATGAAGAAAGGAGAAGAATATATACCAGAGCATGAAGGAGAAGAGAAGGAGTTGAGGAGAGAAGAGAAGATAAAGAAATGGATATTGATGTTTTTTACATATAGTAATTCCGTCAGTAATATTTAATTTAAAATTTTAATTTAATCGAAATTTTTCAGAAAACCGCCAAATAACACCAACGAATTTTCAATCCATCGGTGATTTTTTATGTAAAGAACAGTAATTAACAATGTAATTGGGAAGTGAACAGTTTCAGAACTCTCTGGAAAATACCGACGGAATTTTCTGTTGGTGTTTCCCTTTGTAATTGACATGATAAACAATGTTCACAGTTTACCAACGAATTTACTGACGGATTTTACAGGTGGAATAAATTCCGCGGTAATTCAGTTGGTAAAAATGGCACATCATTGTGTTTTTATTTGTTTTAATGATTTTTTCTCAATGTAATTTCGTCGGTAAATACCGAGGGAATAGTTCCGTCGGTAAAATCTGTCGGCAATTTACTAACGAAAATATTCCCTCAGGTTTTCCATTTGTATTTATCGATTTTCTGGTAGTGTGTTATTATCATTAAATAATCTAGGACTTTCATGTATCAAGAACACGCTCTAGTAAGTTTTAATCTCAGGTTCGGTTTCGAACCAAAACCCATTCTTGACAAAAATCATGTCTACTGAAAGTTAATTAATGCCAACAAACCCTTGATTTTTGTTCTATAGATGTTTGCAAATTATACTATGCCTTTATTTGTTTAAAACCTGGTCTCTTTCGTTCATCACGTTTTGGGGTTAACAAAGAACATTCATCATATTCTTCATTTTGGTTTGCATTTGATCCATATTTTTTAGAAATTTGAGTTTGTATTGTTTGTAAAAAATGCAAAACTTGTAGTGTGTGAATAAATAATGGAAAAGGAAGTGTGTGTGAGTGTGTGTGTGTGTGTTTTTTTTTTTTTTGCATTTTTTTTTATTGTGTTAAATGAATGATAAAAAGAATGGAAGAGAAAAGGATAAAAACAAATCATTAACCCAAATGTTTTAATTGCATAAGGTCAAATTCTAAAAATTTTCAAGCATATTTTCTAAAAAAAAAATTATTTTTTTATCATGTTTAAAAAAATAAAAAATAAATATCATAACTAGTTTATGATCATCCGTTTGACTAAAATTTCAAAAATACCACAAAATTTAATTTGTTTAATTAATATTCGAGGTATAAAGTTTGCAATATAACGTATACTCATGATATTAAATTAAATGAATTAATAGCAATAAACATTAGGAATTAGCTGTATCTAGCAAATAATTGTGAAGCTAAAATTTAAGCTTTTGAACGGTTATAATTTAACCCAATAAAGTAGAAACTTCCTCACGAAAAGAAATTTGCCTTGAATCTTAGGCAAGACAAACATATAGAAACATGACCTAAAAAATAATTAATCAACAATGCAGCTTACCTTACATAAGATGCACTGGAGGTGTTGTGGTTTCCCCTTGCACAAGTAGTCCCCTTATCTAAGCTCTCGTAGGCCATAGGTTTTCTAATAACCATGCTACTAGGTGGCGACTCCCTCAAGTCATAACCTTATGATTAAACCCAAAACCCCTTCAATTCCAGAAGGCAGCTCTGCTATACGATGTCGTGCACATC
>Ga0325410_1008300_pt1 | contig 11256 bp, 4 predicted proteins | sample PopdelMetagenome_16_FD_206182 | JGI IMG/M metagenome (GOLD analysis project Ga0325410, IMG submission 206182) | Populus deltoides microbial communities from Bellville, Georgia, United States - Xylem-PdIQD-R3 | ecosystem: Host-associated > Plants > Phyllosphere > Stem > Wood/Secondary xylem...
CATTTTTTTCATGTTATGTTTTTTAAATACAAAAATGGTATCATAACCAGTTTATGGTTACCTATTAAGATTTAATCAAAATTTAAAAAAACCACAAAAATAAAATTTTCAATTAATATCTGTGGTATGAGCTTCATAACATAATGCATACTCTCGATATTAAATTAAATGAATTAATAACAATACATGTTAGAAATTAGCTGTAGACTTTATTATTTAACAGTATAAAATTAAACTGTAAAGTGCATCTTGAAGATACAAAGTAGAAAATAAATGTGATGCTAAAATTTAGTCTTATAAGATAAAAACTTTTTCATGCAGAGAGATCCGTCTTGAACCTTAAATAAAAATAATGAATAGAAATATGAGCTAGAAAAACAATTAATGAAAACTTATTATAAGTAGGGTATATTGGGCATTGGTTTGAAAGGCTTCTATCTATCCTAAAAGCCTATGATTAGAAAAGGCTAGCATAGCATCTAAGTAGGCAAAACATCTACCAATGCAACTCATTGAAGATCCTCTAAACCATGCATGTCGATGGCCATGCGAAGGAATTTTCAAGTAATTAAAAAATTATGTAAACATCTAGCACATATATACTCGATCAAGAAAATCACTACTTCTTTCAGATCGTGTTAAAGTCTCTTTAAAGATACCGCGGTAGATATTAATTTTCTATCTTTCATATTACCTCTAGCATATATATATATATATATATATATTCATTGAGATAAATAATTAAAAAAAATACAAAATTTGTATTTGCTGGCATCCGTATATGGTTTGAATCGGGAGCCCATGTTCTTAAATGCAGTAGTCAAACAAGTGTGTTTTTTTTCTTCATTCAAACTATATAATGCAAAGTCACGATCGAGGACTCTATTGTTTTAATTATTTTCATTATATTGCCGTGTTGTTCTAATGTGGACGAAACATCCTTGGACTTGGTTGAGTAAGTCTTTGAATACTTTTTAATTTTAAAGGGTATAATTTAATTCATCAGATTCTAGATTTGTATCTTAAAAATCACTAGCTAGTTCGAGTCTCACAAACTTTAGAATCACTGGAGGTTTACATAATCGTTAATTTTAAAACACGTTGGATCAGTTGAGGTACGCGCAAGCTTACCTGAACATCTATATTAATAATAAAAGAAAAAGTTAAATTGTTATTTACTTTTTTAGTCTGTTTGGGTGTATGTAAATTGAATTTAATTAAGAGGATTAAATGAATTTAATTAAGGGATATTCTTGTACTTTATAAGATATGTTATTAATCTTTCATTTCTTCTTTTTCTTTTATTTTTTTTGCCCGAATCTTTTCTTTCCTTTTTTATTTCTGAAACAAAAATAAATTATAAATTAAAAAAATAATAATCAAAGATTAATAATTCTATCCATTTCTATATGTATTCTAAATAATATAATTTCATTTAATTAAATGATTCAATATTTTATTTCAAACATAAAATTATAATAAATTATAAATTGTATTCAATCCAGCATTATTTCCAAAAAAAGATATATGACTTTAGATTTTGAAATCAATAACTAGAGAATGTTTTTTTTTTTATGAAAGAAGATTTATTTCCTTAAATTCACTATATCAATATAGATGATGCCCTACAAAATCATTCTAAAATGAGATTTAGTGCTAATCGATCAACACATAAATTTGTCCAAGGATATTAATTTGTTTTTTAAAAAAAACAAAATCCTGACGAGTAAAGTATCTTAAACTCAAATTGTTTGAACAAAAACGTTCATTCCTTCAAATCCGCATCGCATTCTTTCTGTTCTTGAAAAAAGTTATTTTAACCAATATAGATCTACCGAACAATATCTCAATTCTAATTAGATCTACTACTAAAGTTGTTTGTTTTTACATTTTAAAAATATTTAAATTTTTTTTTGATTTTTTTACTTTAAATTAATAATTTTTTGATGTTTTTAAATTTTTTAACATATTAATTTTAAAAATAATATTTTTTAAAATATATTATTTTAATATATTTTTAAATAAAAAATATTTTAAAAAACTACTTCTTCTATACTTTCAAATACACCTGTAAGTACATCTTGTGCACCCCGTCTTCCACCACAGATGCCCTACATCACAAGTAGTCTAAACCAATCCACACCAGGCATAAGGCATTCTAAGCTGTCTTGTCCCATCCTTTGTACCGATCACCAGGCCCCATTTTCAAGACCTTCTAGTTCACCAGGCCACCACTGGCAAAGTCTTTATGGTCTCCATCCCCTCTGCAAGACTAGTCCAGCAATCAAAATGAATGGTTATTCCAAGATCAAAATCTTTGGCGCTGCCAATTCAAGATCCATAGACTTTTCAGATCTTTCCTTGGCATTTCCTGAGCCCACAAAATCCAACAAAAGCACCTCCCTCGAACACCAAGAAAGCGAAACCAAGATCATAAACCAGGACATCAACACCATGAACGTAATTCGTTCTGGCACCACCTCCGCCACCACTCAAGATTCACTCTCAGTTCTTGAAGATGATCAAGAAAACGATGTTGAAGAGAGGTTTAGCATGAAGCTGAGGAGGAACCCTTCGGTTTCTTCATCAGCTTCTGCAGTGAAGAAAGCATTCTCCATGAGAAGATCTACTTCGGTGTCAGAAGGGTATTGCAGGATCCATAACCAATCTATGACATCTGCATCACCCATCCATGATGAAGATGATACTTTGGACACAATGAAGTCAACAAGATCTGTGAAGAAAAAACATAGCAGAGGCAGGATCCTCGGAGCGTGTAAGAAACTATTTGGACTTTAGCAAATTTCTGCCATCTGTTTAATTCCAGTTATTGGGCTCATCATATGATCATTCACTTTGCTTCCTCTTTTTTTTCCCAGTAAAATTTTGAATGCTGTAACTGTTGGAGATACTGAAGTAGCATATATCATCTATTCAATTAAGCTACATGGTTGATTCATAATATTTTTGTTCTCTACAATCCATTTGGAGTAAGCAATGATGTTTTTTTTAGACCAAACTCACAGGCTCGTAGGAGAAGTTCTTATTTTTGTTTTTTAATTTTATTTACGTGTTACTTAGAATTAAAATTTAGTTTTTAAAAGCTTTATTTCTTTTTATATATTTGTTATATACTTGGATGGATTTAATAAATTTTTAAATGATAACTCCAAACTTTCAAGTAAAATCAAAGGAAATGCGTTCATCTTTTTAATCACAAGCCAACCTTTTGGGATTAATAAATAGATACACCAATGGAGTCATAAAATAAATTAAATAATCCCTTTAGTCTTGCAAACTAATTAATTAATTCATTGAATAGTCAACTTTAATTTAATGTTTTTTTCCCCTTAAAATTAATGTCTCTTTTCATCTACCTTTTCATATTATTTACCTCTTCGTTTTCAATTTCTTAAAAAAAAATTTATATTAGAAAATAACATGAAATGGACAACTTTAATTTAATATTATTTTTTTTTCTAAAAATGTCTCTCTTTTCTTCAACCTTTTCATATTATTTACATTTTCTTTTTTTTCTATTATTTTAAAAAAAAGAGGTTAAATTAGAAAATAACATGAAATGGACAACTTTAATTTAATATTATTTTGTTCTAAAAATGCCTCTCTTTTCATCGACCTTTCATATTATTTACCTTTTCTTTTTCTATTTCTTCCAAAAAAAAAAAATTAGCCTGAAATGGACAACTTTAATTAATATAATATTATTTTGTTCTAAAAATGTCTCTTCTCATCAACCTTTCATATTATTTACCTTTCCCTTTTCTATTTTTTAAAACAAAAAAAAAAGATTAAATTATAAAGTAACATGAAATTAATGGACAGAAAGAACTAATTAAGTAGTTTTTTAAAACTAGAGGGATCATTTAATTTAATTTACAAAACTAAAGAGACTGAATTGTGATTTATTCCACACCAATCTCAATTTTGTTTCGACTTATGGGCAAGGAGCAATAATGCTGGTCGCCACAGAAATTTAACGTATTGGATGAGACTTAAAAAATAATTTTATATTTAATCTGAGCCTACATTAAAATACCATCAATAATTCAATCTTTAAGGAAAATGCAAGTACATTTTGTAATTGCACTGTATCATTTTGTACTTATGAAAATCATGAAGACTAATATTTTTGGATTTTCTTAAATCATCTATATGTTGTGAAAATAATAAATATAGAATTTGTTTTTTTGAAGTCTTAATAATCATGTTAGACAAATCTAAAGTCATTTAGAGTTTATACAAAGATTATCTTAAGATTAAATATATTTTTTTTTGGCTTTGAATAGTTATTTTATAAAGTAGGTTATCGCAAACCATAAGTTGATCAAATGTTCGACCTCTAACAGTAATTTACATGAACCACCAATAAAAAAATCTTTTAAATCCTTTTAGGAGAGAGTGATTGATATACCTTTGAGTGTAGCTCTTTTCTTTTGTGTTTTAGGTATTTCTTTACTCACAGAAAATAAAAAACATAACTTTCTAATTATAAAAAAACTTAAAAATCCTATAAATGATAAATTATTAATTTATCCCTTAAATAATATCACATATATTATTTTAGGTTAATTTTTGAAATTTATTCAATTAAGTTCTCACTTCATTGTTTCTAGGTCTAGAATTATAATCATCTGTACTAATTACGTTTCAGTCCTCTATTTCTAAAATTTATTTATAATCAAGTTATATTTGATTGATCATCACATTTTAATTTCTGACTATTGACTCTTATGTGTGTAACCCATTAGGTTTTCTAATAAGTTGACCCAAATATGAATTACAATTCTAAATAAAATAGGATTAAATAAATTAAACAAATTAATTTATTATCAATTCAATAATTGATCGATTTATATTTGAAGATCCAATACAATATCTACTAATCTGTTATGATCCTCTAAATATTAAGAAAGTTATAAATGGTTTGACTTAACTTATCGATGGTCAATTTCTAAATGTAATTATTATCTCATCATCATCAATGTTTTGATTTAGGCATTATAGCATAAAGTGTATTTCCTATGTCAAATCATGTTTGTTCTCAATACCATAGTAATTGATTCTTTGAATAAAATTTGAAAATTTTTCAAATCTCATTCCACTTTGCACAATGATTTACAATCAATACTATTCAAGAACAAATAAAACATTTTTTCTAATTCACCTAAGATGATGAATCCTCTTTTGATTACATAAATACCTTCATATAGTTCATGTTATACTCAATATATACTTATTTGTTACCCTTGATTAGGATAACGTATAACAAGTTCAAAACATAACACTTCTTATATAAGATAATTAGTGATCTCAAGTCTAATGATCACTTACAACCGTCACGTGAGCCTTTTCATAAACACATGTGTGCTCTCCATATAAAATCCTCATGTGGGTCAGTTCAGCATACATGTCATTCGACAAACAACTACATATTAGTTCTAGGTATCTATCATACCTCAGCTTATGAGAACATCTGTTTTTTTTTTATTAAGAAAAAAACATAATATGTATCAGTCTCAATAACTCTAACTAATATCCAATCTTAATAGAACATTGACCATGAATATTTTAGAAGCAATGTTTTGATGCAATATGAATCTCATAATTATAACAACTTTATAATTTTTTTCCAAAGTATTTTTGTCCCGAGAACTTTATCTTTACTTTAAATTCATTAATAAAATATTATATTCATTAATAAGATATTTGATGAATATTAAAGATAAATAAGCCTTTATTAGGAAATTAAATATATTTATATGAACAAGGTCAATGCCACGTGTAACCAACTGATTGACTAAAATGCCTATACAGTAATAGACACAACATTATATGTGAAAATTGGAAGTGAACATTGTATGGAAACTTGGAGCCGAACATTATGAAGCATAGTTGGTTGGAGAAAGTTTTTTAAAATATGGTTAATGGGTTTTTTTTAATGTTAAATTAAAAGTAAGATCCACTCACTTTTAAGGTTAAAATAAGAAACATTAACATTATTTAAGCAGATTATGAATAAATGAGAAATTGATTCTAAAGAATTCTTGGTTGACATATTTTACAGAAACTCAAAACATTCTTAGAACTCATATCCCACATATAAATAAATAAAAAAAAAACAAGTTTTCCTTATTGTTTATATAGTGGAAAGATGAGAAATTAAAATTTGATCAAAAAAGAATTGAAACTTTTAGAGGGGAGATAACCTAAGAAAAGTGGAATTTGAGCTTAAACCCACACACTCGCGAGGCTCGACTTTGCTTGAGTTGTGCCTGGACTTGAGTTTGTTGTAAAATAAATTATTTTTTGCAACTTAGTTTTGGGCTTGATTTAGGTTTATGAAGAATTATTTTTTCTAGCTCATTGTCTTGTTCAGTCCATGAATTAAGTCTAATCAATTTCTTCAGTTTTATTCGGAATTGACTTTGCATAACTTAGATAGTTTTTTGGACAATTTTTCCAGCTCTTTAAAACCAAAAGGCAACAAAATTTTTAGAGATGAGAGGACTTAATCAAAGTGGTCTTTAAGCTTAAACTCATACACGCACACACGACCCAACTTAACTAGTGCTCTAGTAGGGTTTAAGTTTGATGAGAGGATGAGAGGACCAAACTAAACTTTATAAACACTAGCTTAATTTTGGATTTTTTTTTTAAATTAGTATGCACTAGTTATGATAAACTAAACAATCCATACTCTTTAGTCTGATTTTTGGATAACATGATTGTCACATCAGATTCAAATACTTACTTGAAAAAGAGTTTGGGTCGTTAAGTCATTAGGTCACATACTTTTATTAAAAAAAACATTTTATTCTTTTTTTACAAGATATTGATCCGGTTAGGTTTGGATTGACTTTGGTCAGGTCAACCAAGTTATTAAAATTTGACTGATTCAAACTGGTCGAGTCAAAGTATTGTTTGGTTCAATGAAAATCCTGGTTCGGATCAAACTTTAAATTTCAAGTTTCTTGAGTTAACCCAATATAATCTGCTGAATTTAATAACCATGTTTGAAACTGATACAGATTATATCTACCTATTTATAATCCAAAATCTATATTAACAATACATTACTTACATCATTCGAGTATTTTGTTTTGGTTTCATTAATTTCCTTGCACAAGATTTTTTTGTAGCACTTAACTATATAATTGCCTGCACTACTATGAGTTGCATTAGATTTTTTTGCTTAACATAAAAAATATCCAAGTGTCGTTAATATGTTTTTAATAAAAAAAATAAAACTATATAGGGACTGACTTGATGTAACCTAATCAACTTAGCAGGTCCAAAGATAACCCATATGACCGATAAAAATATAGTTTAACTAAAAAAATCAAGATGACATAGATTTTTTAAGTATTGAAACGAAAATATATTAGATCAACTCGGATCAATTCAGGTTGACATGTCAAATCTGCTACATAGATCATGAGACCTTAATAACCCTATAGAAAGCAAATACAAAAAATTATTTAACTCAATTCTCAATCAACCTAATGTTGAAGGATGAAATTGAAAACAAAATTCAACTAAAAAATAAGTCGAGTTGACCTAGGTTAATCTTTCAAATCTAGATCATGAGATCAAGATAACCTCATAAAAAAAACTAAAACATTATGAAGCTTAATTCAAAATCAATCCAATTTTGAAGGATAAAATTAAAAAAATTAAAAAAAGGACATAAATACCCACCCAAGTCAACCAAACAAAATTGTGACTTGGATCGTGAGACCATGATAACCTCATAGAACGCAAACTAAAATAAATTTTAAAGCCAATTCTCAGTTAATATAATATTAAAGAATAAGATTGAAAACAAACCAACTAAAAAAAAGAAATAAAAAAACTCAAATCAACCATCTTAACTTGCGACTTGGGTTGAAAGACTGTGATAATCCTATAGAAAGCTATTAAAAATAAATTATGAAACTCAATTCCAAATCGACCCAATGTTAATGGACTAAATTGAAAATAAGATCAAATAAAAAAGGATGAAAAGAATGACCTAAGTCAACTCGGGTTAACCTATCAAACTCTGGTGAGGAGATCGAGATAAATTCATGGAAAGCAAATAAAAAAATTAGAAATTCTAATTCCTAATCAACTTAATATTGAAAGATGAAATTGAAATAAAAATAAATAAAAAAAATAAAAAACACGAGTCATCTGGGCTAACGCGTAAAACTTGCAACCCGAGTCATGAGATCATGATAACCCCATGAAAATAAATTCAAAAAAATAATTATGATTATAAATCCTAATTCCTAATTAACCAAATACTGAAAGATAAAGTTGAGAAAAAAAAAATCTAAAAAACAGGAAAAAAAACCTGAGTCAACATAGCTAACCCGTGAAACTTGCAACCTGAGTTATAAAACTATGATAACTCAATTGAAATCAAATTGTAAGAAATTATAAAGTCTAATACCCATTAAACTTATTTTGGAAGGATGAAACTGGAAAAAAAAAATATAAGTTGAACACTAAAAAAAGTTCTATTTTTATTTTTATTTTTTGAGGACTAAAGTGAAAAATACCTTGGCATTTCATTATTTAATGCTACAGTGAAATGCTAAGGAGTTTTAGTATATTACTAGGCTTTGGGCTCGTGCTTTACTGCTGGTCGGATAAAAAACATATAACTATATTAAAAATATAAACAATGTTATTTTTGCCTATATGCGATGACATATTGGAAATGATGATTAAAGACTCGACTAATGTATTAGAATAAATTAATTGACCACAATAAGCATTAATAAATAAAAAAAGAGAAGTTGGTGTGACTTGTTTGACCAAGCAGACAAACAACAAACTGGCTACCTAACTCAAGTGGTGATCTGTTTAAAAAAATACATTTGTCATTCTAATCTTGTCTAACTATAGCTTAAATATGAAAATAAAGAACTATCAAATGATTAAACTAGAAAAAAAACTGAGAGAGTGAAATGAAAAACAAAGACAAATTTTATTGATTCGAGTTAACATTTGAAATTTACAACTTCGGTATTGGACATGACCATAATGAGTTAACCGAACTAGATAATTTATCTTTATTTTTTCTTCCCTTATTCTCTTCCTAGTTGGACCCTCATTGGGTCTTAACCATAAATCAGATGAAATCTAGAAGCAAATAAAAAAGTTATGAAAGAATTTAAGTTAAAACTTTAAGAATATGTCATACTTTATTGATCACAATCATTTTTAATCAACAAACAAAATTTAGAACCAATGTCAATATATAATCCCAATCAGGTATAATGTTTTAATCTAAGGAAGTTGAAATTATTTTTTTCAATGATAACATAGGGCTAAATTACATTTTGTTTTTGAAATTCAAGGGTAAAATGCATTAAAGAAAGCCCTACATGTTGTGTCACGATCAGTCAAATCAAGGATTCGCGCCAAGGGCTCAACAAGGTCTAATATTTTATTTAATAAATTTATGTTGCACCTAAATAAAGTGCAAAAATAATTGCAAAAAAAAACCCCTTTAAAAAGCCTAGATGCGCATGCTTGGACCCTATATTTTTTTTAAAGAGTGGATAAATTGCCGTCTGTATACCTATAATTTATTTTTCTCAACCCATTTTAACCAATAACATCTTATAAACACCATCACAACACCTAGAATCAATTTATCAACCTAAAAAACTCTAAAAACGGCCCCCAAAACATGAAATCAAACCGGATTAGATTTTTTTTTCTCGACCTTGATCTCCTTTTTCAGGTAATATCGAGGTTCGAAATAATAACCATTCAATTTCTTTTATCAGATGAAACTCATGGCCACCAACATCAACCAATTTGGTGGCCGAAATATGTAAAAATAGTGATTTTCTCTTTATATGCTGGAATCTGGCAAAAATTTCTCTCTCCTTGAAAAACCAAAGACTTAAAAATAAAAAAAATAAAGTTGTATATGAAAAAGCATAAGGGACCGAAATGGTTTAATTTTATAAATTAAGATATTATAATGTATTTCTTACGCCGACTATAAATACATGCACTAGCCATTTTCAGTGTCTTTTTTAAGTTGATCATTTGTCTTTCAATTTTGTCCCTAAACAATAAAATTGATGTAATTAGGTGCTAATTTTGCAACTAAAGGACATAATTTTTTTTAAAAAGCTACTAGACCAAAGTGAAAAAATTTTAAATGGCACTACTCCAATTTTATAAGTGCTTAAATAGTGTTTGGCACTCAAAATATGCTTGTGCTTTAGTATATTTAGTTGTAATAATTTTCTTGGTAGAGTACAAAACAAACAAAACACATGATGATTTGTCTTTTTTTGATGAATACAATATGATGATTTGTCTATTTCCAATTTTGCTTCATGTGATCTCTGACTCTAATTACCATGTCACATGAACGTTATGGAATTGGATTCTTAGAGATCTATTAACATAAGGCTTTTGACCTCCATCTCAATAATAGGATAAATATATAATGATAATTATTCTAAGATTTACAATTATATGATTAATTGTCAAAAAAAAAAACACATTAACTATAATTACATTATTCGTTTCTCTCTGTTTTTTTTTTTTTTTTAAGTTACACCAGCAATCCTTTTTTTTTTTCCCTTTTCATCCAGGTAAATTATTTTTAAATACAAATCCAATAAATTTTTGGTTGTGCATATTAAAAAAATAATAACTTATTTAACTTTAATATAATATAACTTATTTATAATTTCAAAAGGTTGGTTTGGGGACCAAAAGTTTAACCAAACGGGAAAATTGGTTTTTGGGTCGGTGGGAACAATAAAAATAGGCAAATGGATGTACAGAAAATTACAAGATATTAAAATCTAGACAATCTACCATTTAGGCTTAATTAGGAAGTAAAAATCAGAATCATCAATGGCATACTACTATCTGATGGTATAGCTGCAAAGTTTTCTTAAGCAGGAGCAATCTCCATTACTGGCAAAGAGACTGAAGGAGGAAAACCTCGTTCTCAAGAACCCTATCCCTCTAATAATGGGAATTTGTCTTTGCTATCTTATAATCCTTATCACTACTATATATAGATAGATATCAACTTGGTCTCACCTTCAAATTCCCACCACAGTCTTCTTCTGTTACTAGTCAATATTCATATTCTTAGTTCGCTGCAAACCTTGAAGGATGTCCTCCATGGAAGCTGCCAATAAGGTGGTGATGAAGTGGTTGCAGCCTGAGAATGGACAAGATCAGAGAAGAAAGAAGACCATCGATGAT
>Ga0325410_1008303_pt1 | contig 11255 bp, 3 predicted proteins | sample PopdelMetagenome_16_FD_206182 | JGI IMG/M metagenome (GOLD analysis project Ga0325410, IMG submission 206182) | Populus deltoides microbial communities from Bellville, Georgia, United States - Xylem-PdIQD-R3 | ecosystem: Host-associated > Plants > Phyllosphere > Stem > Wood/Secondary xylem...
CGGATTCGGATCAAAAAATAATTTTAATATAAAAATATTTCCTGACGCCTTTAGGATTTTGAGAAAAAATTAAATACAAACTGAAAATTTGACGAATCATTAAAATTAACATTAACCAATAAAAAAATTAAGATAAGTGGTGGGTTTTTTTTATATGTATCCCCTAGCAGAATATTATTTATTGTAGTAATTTTTTATTTTATTTTTTTAAATATTTAATTTATTAAAAATTAAATTTCATGACTGGTTGTGGATTTTTTTGTTAACATAATTGTCTCAATATTATATTTCATGTCGTAGGTTTGGTGAGTTAACCCAATTGATTCGATTTTTTTTAATTTCATCTTTCAACATCGGGTTGATTGGAAATTAGGCTTTATGATTTGTTTAAGTTTACTTTTTACAAGGTTATCTTGGTCTCATAACCCGTTATGGGTTTTTCAAGTTAACCGATTAAACTCAAGTCATTTTATTGTGTCTTTTATTTAGATTGAATTTATTTCAATTTCATTCTTTTGCATTGGGTCTGCAGGGATTGAACTTCGTTTTTTGTCTCGATTTGCTTTTCTATAGGGTTGTTTTAATATCATGATTATGGTTGCGAGTGTCACGAGTTAAACCGGGTTGACTTGGATCATTCTTTTGTTTACTTCTTATGAGATTACCCTGATCTTATGATCAGGGTCATAGGTTTGATAAGTTAACTCGGATTGACTTAAATCATTTTATTTGTGTTAATTTTTAATTGATTTTTTTTTCAACCTCAACATTTAATTGATTGGGAATTGAGTTTCATTATTTGTTTTGATTTACTTTTTATGTAGTTATCCTGAGTTTGAAAAGTTAACTCATGTCATTTCCTTGTGTCTTTTATTTTTTAATCACTTGTTTCGATTTCATTATTTAGCATTGAATTGATAAGAAATTGAGCTTTATAATTTGTCTAGTTGTTGATTTGGTGGGTTAAATCGTGTTAACGCATGTCAATACAGTATGTTGTTGTCTCAATATTCTTTAAATGTTTTTTAGTCAAACCACATTTATACTGGTTATTCAAGTTGCCCTTAAACTTGTCAAGTCAACCAAGTTATCAATACTGCACAAATTTTTTTATTTGCTATAAAAACATTAGCAAAGCTTTAATTTTTTTACATTAAAATAAAATTATATGACACTAGCGTAACGCAAGCCAAAAATCTAATATAGACTGATTAACATTAACAATTAAAAAAATTGGAAGCCGTGGTGTTTTGATGGTGCATAAACTCACATAGCACTATTCATCTACAATAATGGTTTTTTTTATAATCTAAGTTTTTTTTATTTCATAATTTAATATTATACAATATACTAGTATATCAATATACTAGTGAATTGCTGTAGAAATAGTAATTTTATAAATTTTTCTCTAGATGGAAAATCTGTAATTTTTTATTTTGGGAAAAACAATTTTTATTTGCCTCCTTTTCCTTTACATTCAACTTCCTTATCACACTATACTTAAAATGTTTATAATCATTCATTTTGTTTTTGTTTTTATTTTCTTGTAATTTATTTTTGTGATTTTTTCTTTTTTTTTCTTTATAATGGGGCGAACGAGGGCTCTTTTTTTTTACTATATCAATGAGGCAAGCAACACTCTACACTTTCAGGTCCATGCATGTGAGCCTTTTTTTTTCTTGTTAATAGGACAAACAACATGTCATTTGACTTTTTTTAAAATGAGTTAGGTGTGTGTGTAAAATGTATGTATAAGTTTTTTTATTTATAATTATAATTTTTTTAACAAAAGATGTTTTCCTTTTTTGCTAAAAAAAAATATATGACCCGTGACAAAAATATATGACCCGTGACATAGTGATGGTTAAGTAGCTAGTGAAAAAAACTAAAAGATGTGGTGTTTTTACTTTGCATCGCCTCACAATATACTATTTATTTGCAATGGTATTTTTAAAAAATCTATATTTTTTTATTTTATCATTTAATATTTTATTTATTAAAGATTATACTTCATAATTTATTTTGTTTTTTAAACTAAAAGAGGCGGTGCTTTCATTTTACATAGCCTTGTGAAACACTGTTCATTGCAATAGTTTCTTTTTTACTTTTTTTTTTAAATATACATATATATATATATTAATTTTATCATTTAATATCTAGTTTATTAGAAATCAACCTTTACAATTTATTTTATATGGGGTAATCATGGTTTAGTGACCTAGGTCGCGGAATTGATAGGTTCACTTAAATTAAAACCAAGTTAATTTAATATGTTGTTATCTCAATTTTTTTTTATTCAAAGGACATCATCTTGGATTTATTTATTTTTTAGTCAAACTAAGTTTTTAATGGTCATCTGAGCTGTCTTTGAGCCTATCAAGCTAATCAAGTTATATGGGATCAACTACAATACAAATTTTTTTTTTTACTAGAAAGAAGTTAATGATGCATGAAAATTTGTTTTTACTTAAAAAGAATTGATTTAACCTACAATATAGTATGGGTCAATAATATAGTAAATACAAAAAAGAATTTATGCTAATAATAAAAAATTAAATTGGGAAGATGAGGGTAAATATAAATGAAGAAACATGTACTCCTGTTATGTTATGCTATTTAAGTTTTTTAGAAAATGTAAAAATTAAAATTCAATGGAATATTTTTTTCTAGCATAGTTCCTCTTTCTTTTTTTTATCAACTTGACTTAGCTTTACTCCATGGCCCTTTCCACAAACTCAATTTAAAATTAGAACATGTTGAACTTGGTTTAATGTGACATGCCTGGCTAAGTGGTCCAATCCTGACTTAATTGTTTAGTTTAAAACTTATTTTTAAAAAAATAAATCCAAGCAACAATCATTTTATTTATTTATTTCAAGAAGACAAAATTTTTTATTTATCTAGGTTGATTCGTTAAACTTGTCATATGAGTTATAAACTCGGTTAAGTTAAAAATGTTTTTGTTATTTAGTTATATAATAACAAAAATAAGCACGCAAAGAAAAGCAAATGAATAAAATATAAGAAAAAAACAAAATCAAATATCATGGATGGCTAAAAAAACAGAAGTTGTTAATATTAGATAAATATGTTATAAATTTATTAAAAAAAAGTTGAGCTATACTTTATTAAATAATATTTCAAATCCATTTTTAATTAATTTATTTGCATGAATTTCAATTAAAAAATTTGAAGTAGTGGTTTTCATAGTGTAAATCTACTTGAAATCTATTAATGATTCCATAAGGTAATCACAAGTTGAAACCCAAACCGGATCAGTAAGCCCTCCCAGCTGATAAATTGCTATAGTTTCTTCTATCTCGTGAAACCAAGTTACTGCTCACTCATTCGAGTGGAAACTTGCTGTAAAAAGTCTATGCTAATGACTAGTCCTGTGGCGGTTCAGTTAAAAAGTTAATCATCCATGGGTGATGATGATGATCGTTGATTGAAATTGTGGGGGAATTCGGTAGGGATTCCATGGGTTCCTTTCCTCGATCTTTTGCATCTTGATTTACCTTTACCCAAATGGGTGGTGGTTGCTGCACAAGCTTTTATAAATCCCACTATTGTGTTTACTGATTTTGTTATTGCTTCATGCCATCAACCATATTTATTATCCTTGATATTTATGTTTTTTTTGGTTCTCGTTTGATTCATAGTTTTGAAATCCAACTCAATAAATCAATTTAAAATTAAAATCAGATCAAGTTTAAAAAAACCAGGATAACCCGATCAAAACTCGAAACCAGAACTTTTAACCGAGCCGATTACCGAACTGGGTATGAAAACTATAGTTTGTCTAGCTTTGATACCAAATTTATAACAATTCTTACAGCAAATTTATAAATAAAAGTTATTGGACTAGTTTAAGGAAGTATAAGCCTAAAAAAACTAAAGAGGAAATTGCAAACTTAAATGATAAAATTACCTGATATTCATAATAACATTGATGTGCGCGCGCTTGTAATTAAATTTTTCATTTTTTTTAGTTTTTGTATAAATAAGAAAGGAAATTTAATGTTCTTGAAAAAAAAATGTGAATTCAGCATTTGCCTCCACGCAAATCACCTTCATTGAAACATATTTTGGTTTTTTTATTTTTATTCTTTTTTTTTAAGTTATTCTAATCTCATAATTCCTTACATGAGTTTAATAGAATAACCTAATATGATTTAGATTTTTTTGTTATTTTTAATTATTATTTTTTTAATTTTATCTTTCAATATTACTTTGATTGAAAATTAAATTTCATAATTTATTTTGTGTTTTCTATAGAGTTTTTCTGGTTTTATGACTTGGGTTGCAGATTTAGTGGGTTAACTTTGATTGACATAGGTCTCTTTTTGTCCCCTTTTCAATTGATTTTTTTTAAAAAAAATTAATTTTTCAATTTTAGGTTGATTGAAAATTAGACTTTATAATCTATTTTAATTTGTTTTTTATTGGGTTATTTTGATTTTATGACATAGGTCGTAAGATAACTTGGGTTGACCAGAGTTTTTTTCATTTATTTTTTTCTTTTCAATTTAATTCTTCTACACTTAATTGATTGAGAATTAAAATTCACAATTTGTTTTTAATTTTCTTTGCATGGGGTTATCACAATCTCTTAACTTGAATAGCGTATTTAATAGTCAATTTAAGTCGATCTAATATATTATCGTCTCAATATTTTTTTTAATTAAAAAAATATTATTTTAATTTTTTTAATTAAATTATATTTTTATTTATCATTTACATTGTTTTTTATTCTTTCACATTGTTTGGATAACATTGAATCAACCCCGCATGACTTTAAATATTTTTACTATAAAACACTTTAACAGTATCAGAACCTCTTTTCGCATTAAAAAAAATGATCCAACTTGCAGCACAAGTCAGTAATCCAAGCCAACCTCTAGTATAAATTCTCATCCACCACAAAATTATGATTTTTTTAGGATGGATTGTTTCCCTTTTTTTTTTTGTCGTTTTAGCAAAGGGAGAGGAACTTTCTTTTCTATTTTCATGTAAAACAAAATAGTTCTTGACATGGTTAGTTTTAGATTTTAGTAATTTTGATTTTTTATTGAAAATAATTTTGAAATTATAATTTTATTTTACTTGTAGCATTTATTATTACTTGCTACGCTCTTAGTTGGAAATGAAGATTTAATTTGGAGATTAATTTATTTTTTCTAAGCATATTGAATTCCTTCTTCTATTTATGCAAAAATTAAAAATAAAATTAATTTTTCTATTTCTATTAGAAAATGGACACATGTCATATCATCAATAGATTCAATTTTGTTGGCTGAAGATTAAGAAAAAACATTAAAAGGCACGGAGAAAACTTCATTCACCCGCATTGTAATATTGTGAATTACAACAGTAATACATAATAATTTTTATTTCAACTTTTTTGCATTCTGATCATTTTTTTACATGGTTATCAAATTTTTGTTTGTTTTTTCAACTGTTCTTAGCACAGACGAGTAAAAAAACTGAAAAAATCAAAAAAACCGAACCGTGAAAAAAAATCAATTAAAATTTTAAAAAAACCGACCAGTTCGGTTTTATAAGCCTAAAACCGAACCGAACCCAAATAAAAAAACCAGAAAAAAACCTAGCAAAACCGGAAAAACCAAGCTAAACCAGTTTGAACCGGTTGTTGTCCTAAAAAACCGAACCGAAATCGGTCGGTTTGAACTGGTTTCGGTTTTCTTAAAAAAAATTTAGGTTTGATTACTTTTTCTGATAAAAACCAAATTAGACCGAAAATGATCACCTCTAATTCTTAGTTTGTGTGTTTATTGGGATTTAAAGATGATAATTTTAATTTACCTTTTATATTTTTATCATGATATCAAAAAAATATTCCAGCATCAGTGTTCGACTTTATAAAATAGAATTTAGTTTTGTTGTTTGAACAAAATTTTAAACCGAATGACAAAAAAAAAAGAACAACCCTTTTGTTGTTTTTAAATCAGGTGTTTTTAAAGCTCATCCTTTGTTTTTTATATTTTTTTTTATTGATATTTTTTTATTTTAATTTCATCATTTAATAATATATTATTTAAAATTTTTTATTAATAATTTATTTTTAAAAATAAAAAAATATATAAATCTCAAATAATCATGATATTTATAAAACTTAAACCGGTAAATTATAAAAAAATACAACCAGAATTTAATCAGTGAAGCTCTATCTCTCATGTTCAAGTTATATATATATATATATATATATATATATATATATATATATATATTTTTTTTTTTCTTTTTGGTATACGTTCTTCGCCGCGTCCACCACACCAGCTCGCTGAACTTCACAGGCTACAGCTCGAGCTTGACACGACACCCACTTCACTTGGGAATTTGTGATGGCACTTGCCTGTCCAATTCCCTCAAAGATTCATCAATCTGCCTCCCGGGAGTCCATAAGGAAAAATGAAACTTCGTCTCATACACAGATCAATTAAATGCAAAATATAAATAGACAATTAAGAAATATTAGACCCCATTTTCAAGATTTTGAAGCATAAATCTTCCAAGAACATGTACGGCTGAAAGATTCAAGAAAATTATCCAGATTTCATGGTTCATTTCTAGAAAAACTATAATCTATAGCTACGAGATTTATGCTTCAATTTTTTTAAAAAAAAAAGAAAAAGAAAAAATATATAAAACTGATACCGATAAAAAAAAATTATTTATTAGCTGGGTACAAGGTAAACGATTCCACAAAATAGAGATAAAACTATTTTGAGTGCCTAAACTTATATATGTTTTATAATTAAACGTCTGATCTTTAATTTTACTTAAATAGTTATATGATATTTTTATTTTATAAAATAAAATATCTAAGTAGATGTATTTTGATGAAATGATGATATAAATACTAACATCTAACAAAATATTTAAGGTTGACGTCATTAATAAAATGTCAAAGCAATTAAATAAAAAGGAAAACTCATTCCAAATCCAGTTGAAAATTAAAAGACTATATATATATTAGAAAAATAAACACACTTAAATCAAGTGACATAGCTGGTAATTAGTTGCCCGGTTGCGAAATAGATCTGGAATTGGAGGGGAAAAAAACTGACCTTGTGATCGACGAATTTGAGAAGCTGGAAGGGGACATCATGGAACTTGTCGTGGCCCGGTCCGGTGACAGTTCTGACGGTGTCCTCGACAGTTCGGACCCCCGGTTTCAGTGGACCAGAATTTTCCTTGGCATATCTGTAGACGCTTGAAAAACAGACCACCACGTAGATCGGCACCACTTGAACAAAATCTACATACTTGAGCTTTTTTCTCCTTGTCTTCAACCTAATTGAACATATATATATAAACCGGGCTTCTCTCTGGGTTCCTGCGCAAGTAATGGGAGTTCATGGGAATTGAAGCCCCATTTAAAATATTTCATTCGTACAAATCCTCCTTGGCTTTATATAAATTAATCAAAAAACCCGACCCTCTTGGGTTCTTGGATTATATATTCATCTGGTAAGCGAGCTAGATATCTGTCTGTTTTCTAGCATCTTTCTAGGTAACAAATAAGCATGAAAAAGGTTTAGGTGAAAATCAATCAGAACAGCTCTTGCATACTAAAGTTGGGCTTAACATCTCTGTTCGCTGTTTAGGTTCTAATTTCGCCATTTCCTCTCATCAGCGACTCTAATTCCTTGAGCGAACCCTTCCAAATAAACGGGAACTTCTGGCAAGGGAGAGTATAATAAATTAATAATAGCTCGCCAGAATAAGGAGCGTTGCAACGGCACCCTTTTCATACGGATTCTATTGCTTATTTTTGTTTCGTCGTCTATGTTATGGCGACAGCCTGTTGGCATGGGGGTGGGATCCTTCGGATAATTACAGTATTGGTACTCAAAGGTTTAAATTTCTTTTTTTAACAAACAAAAAGTTTATTTTTATTTGTTTTGGTAGGGATATAATTAAGAAAAAGAAGAGCAATAAATCTGAAGTTTGTTGGGAAGTTGATTCAGGGTTGGCTCATGGTTGAAATATACAGTGGATTATTATTTTTTTTAGTTTAACGTGGGTGTTCGGGCTAGCTTATGCACACATCAACTAATCCCACGGGCCCTGAAGTTAGCGATTATATAAGTCTCCAGTGGCTATCATATGAGCAAATACAAAGCTCGAACTTGAAATCACAGAGGAAACAAATCTTTTGGTCTCAAACTCTTATCACTGAACCACCACCTAGATAATTATAGTAGACTTTTATATATATATAATAAGTGGTTTTTTCTTATATTGTTGTCTCGCTAGTATAAAAGGAGATTGCCGAAGGGGAAAAAAAAAGGGAAAAATAAGTCCGAATACTTATGATTTACCAAAAATATATATATATCTTATTTTTAAGGACCCGCAGGGATTGTGAAGAGAATATTGGAAAAGAAGAAAATCAACTTCAAGTTCATCCATTAGCACAATCTAGTCGATGACCTTTTCTTTCCTCGCAAAGAAAATGTTCACTTCAACAATGCTTTGTTTTTTTTTTTTTTTTTATAAAGGTTTAGATTATTATTTTTTTCAATTTATTCTTTAATGAGTTTGCTTATTTTAGTCTTATGATTTAGATCATGAGTTTAACGAGTTAATTTAAATTATCTTTTTATGTTTGTGTTGTTTTTAGACCCGTTAAGTTGACTATATTACATCAAGTCAACCATTGCATGGTTTGTTTATTTTTTTTTACTAAAAAACATGTTAGCAACACCTGAATATTTTTTATATTTTAAAAAAATGATCTAACCTATGACGTAGCAATGTAAACTCTTTTTTTTTATTGATTTTTTTTCAATTTCATTATTCAACATCAAGTTGATTAAAAGTTTGATATAATAATATATTTTGATTTGCTTTCCATGGAGTTGGTCTTCTAACTCAAGTGTGGTAGGTTAACCTGAGTTGACGTAAGTAACTTTTTAGTCTTTTTTATGATTTTTTTTCAATTGAATCCTTTAACATTGTGTTGATCGGGAACTAGGCTTCATAAAATACATACATGTGTGTGTGTTATCACGATCTTATGACCCAGATCGTTGGTCAGGTTGGTTGACTTGGATTTTTTTGTCATATTTTAGTTGAATTGTTTCAATTTTATCTTTTAATATTAGATTGATTACAAATTAGGTTTCATAATTTACTTAGTTTGTGTTCTACGAGGTTCTCGTTACTTATGTTATAAGTTTGATTGGTTGACCTGAGCTAACTCAAGTGGTTTTCTATATCTTTTTTAAAATTGATTTTCTTTTAATTCAATCCTTGAACATTTAGTTAATTGAAAATTGATATTTATAATTTGTTTTAATTTTTTTAAGAGGTTATCCCGGTGTCACAATCCATGTTTTACATGTTAACTTGGGTTAACTCAACTCATTTTTTTAAAATTTAATTTTGTTTTTAATTTTATTTTTCAATACTTGAGTAATTAATAATTGAGTTTAATAATTTTTTCTTATTTGTTTTTTATATGGTTATTAAACCTTAATAACCTAGGTAAAAGATTTGATATGTTAACTCGAGTTGATTCGAGTCAATTCAATACATAAGTTTGATGATAAAAAAACTGCATTTTATTTATTTTACGAATCTGGACTAGTATCTAAAAATTTATTCTTTATATCGGTCAAAAAAGAGTATATATTCTTAAAATTGTTTTAAGAACAACTTAATTCTGGTCAAACAAGTAACGTTTAATTTTAATTATATTTAATTTTGATTAATATGTAAATCAGGTAAAAAATATCATTAAAAGTTCCATCAAAAGAAAAGTTTATCTACGCTTTAATTACACTTTCTATCTTTTTAATACATTTGTTCCCTCTTACTAAAGGATGGTTAACACAGACCAGGAAATTGATGCAAATCGGGTTCTTTCCATTCCTTATGGACTGAAGGTTCCCTACAATCACTTTAGCCTCTTCGTGGAATCGCTATTACCAGTTTTTTAATTATTATTATTTTTTAATATTAGGTTGTATTGATACATAATTAAACTTTATAATTACTTTCTGATTTATTTTTTATTAGATTATCACGATTTTATAATACAAGTCGTAAGTTTTACGGATTAACCAGATTGATTTATATTTTTTTATTAAATAAATTTTTTTCTTTAATTTCATCTTCCAACATGGTATTGATTGAAAACTAGACTTTATATTTTTTTTATTTGTTTTTTTATGAAGCTATCATGATCTTCTCACCCAGATTTCTCAAGTTAACTCTAGTTGACTGAGTTATTTATTATCATTTTTTCTTATTTTAATCCTATAATATCAAATTGATTAAAATTTTGGCTTCATATTTTTTTATGAAATTATCACGGTTTTATGACCTGAGTCGTGGGTTAAGCCGGTCGACTTAAGTTTTTTTATTCTTCAATATTAGGTTGATTAAGAATTATACTTCATAATTTGTTTCAGTTTGCATTCTATGAGGCTATCACAATCTCATGATCCGGGTCATAAGTTTGGTCGGTTGACCTGGGTTAACTCGTGTTGTTTTTTGTGTTCTTTTTTAAACTGATTTGTTTTTTAATTTCATCTTCAAACATTTAGATTGATTCGGAATCAAGCTATATAATTTGTTTAAATTTACTTTTTATAGAGTTATCTTAGTCTTATAACATAGATTTAATAGGTTAACTTGAGTTGACTTTACTCATTTTTAGTTGGATTTTGTTTTCAATTTCATTATTCAACATTGAGTTGATTAAGAATTGGATTTGATATTTTTTTATTTGTTTTTTACACGGTTATTAAAGTCTCATGACTTAGATGATGAATTTAACAAGTTAACCCGAGTTGATCCGAGTCGATATAAAATGTTATTGTTTCAATATATATTTTTTAAATATTATCTTGATTTTTTTAGTTAAATTAAATTTTTATTAATCATCTAAATTGTTATTAAACCTTTTAAGTGGATCATGTTATTGGTTAATTTCTTTTACTCAAAAAAAAAAAACATATTAACATTATCTAGAATTTTTTTCACATCCCAAAAATTGATTTAGCCTGTAATGTAGCGTTACTTTGAAAATGTGTACAATTAGTCATAAAAATACAAACATGCTCTTAAATTACATAAATAAAAATAAGCAGCCACAGAAATTGCAACAGTCGCTTTAGTTTTTCTTTAAATAAAATCAGGGCAAACTGCGAACCCAAAAACAAGCAGGACTCCGTCTCCCAGCCAGAAAACCTTTGACCGAATTCGCGAAACCAAAAAAA
>Ga0325410_1008304_pt1 | contig 11254 bp, 10 predicted proteins | sample PopdelMetagenome_16_FD_206182 | JGI IMG/M metagenome (GOLD analysis project Ga0325410, IMG submission 206182) | Populus deltoides microbial communities from Bellville, Georgia, United States - Xylem-PdIQD-R3 | ecosystem: Host-associated > Plants > Phyllosphere > Stem > Wood/Secondary xylem...
GAAATGGGAAACTTCGAATTGAGTAAAGTATTCCTTTTGCCCTTATAGTTTACCAAGTGTTTCATTTAGGCCCCTATGTTTTAAAAATGATTGCTAAATGGTCCTCTAGCCGGTGAAGACGGATATTGGCGTGTCTATATGCTTGGAATATCACGTACATGGTAGCAAAATCTTCATTTTTATAATTTATTTTCTATATTTTACAAAGTACTTGTTTTTATTAGAGCTCTTGTATATTTTAGTATGATTAATTTCTACATTAATAAATCATATGCTGTTGGGTCATGGGGCGTACATAGTTGAATGATTGTGGTCTAAATTTGTTTTTTTATTTTTTTATTATTATCGTAAGTGTCTGAGCCAGCTTGCATGCACCTCGACTAATCTCATAAGTCCTGAAGTTAACGACCATGTAAACCTTCAGTGGTCATCATATTAGTAAGTACATGACTCAAATCTGAAACTATAGAGGGAGCAAATCTCTTGGTCCCAAACTCTTATCATATAATCATCTACTATATGGTTGTTTTGTTATTTTTCTAAATTATTAAGAATATGGATATGAATTAAAAAAAAAAAATTTTAGAGAGATTAAAAAGTAATTTATCTTGTGTCATTAAAGTATAATATAGGTTTTCTAAGAAAAGCAAGAAACTTAAATACAGAATATCTTCTAGGATTTTATTAGTAAAGATAATTTTTAGCTACCTTCCAAGTGAAAAGATTAAATCTATTTAATTAGTTTTTAAGTAAACTATCTATATCCAAACTAGCGTTTTGATTAAAAAAAAAATCACGGTCTTCTTTACTATTCAAGTATATGATAAAGGGATATTTATTGTTATTCAGTAAAGTTCTAACTTCAACAATATTTATTTAAATAATTGATGAGGTTGTGGTATTCAGATATTTTTAAATTATAATATTCAAAGTGAAACATTTGTCAAGCTATTAGGTGTAAGGTTACTTTTGGTCTTTTACGTGGGTTGTTCTTTAAAGTATATTTCACTTGAAAATACATTAAAATAATATTTTTTTTATTTTTAACATCAGCACGTCAAAATAAAATAATAATAAAAATAAAAATATATATATTAATTTGAGGTTTTTTAAAAAATAAAAAATATAGCTGATCAAACATCAATTTAAAATCTAAGCGTCTAACTTTGCGTCGTGTCATGGTCCTTTACGGTTTGATTCTTTCTTGACGAATAATATTTGGAGTATAATACTACTTTACATTTTTATCCCTATTCTTTTTATTTTGTTGCTTTTTAGACCCACCTGTTTTGGATTTTGATACACTCATGTTCCTTTCTTTCTTTTCCATCGTGCACTTACCACATTCATGGAATTGATTACAGATTTTACCTTTATATCTGCAAACTAGCACACGAGATTGGGATAACCCATAAAAAAAAAAAACACGAAGCCTAATCCCCCAACAAAAGGATAAAATCAAATAAAAATCAATTGCAAAAAAATATCTAAAAAAAAGACTCAAGTCAACCATAACTAACCTTTCAAACATATGACTTAGATCTTGAGGTCAGGATTACCTTATAAAAGAAAAACCTTAAAAAATCATGAAGTCAAAATCTTGATCAACAAATGTTGAGGATGAAATTGAAAAGAAAAGTCTCAATACAAAAGGATCTAAAACAAAAAAAAATAGCAATCAAGAAAATAAAAAAAAATGAATATAAAGAAAATGAAATCAAAGGTTGAGAGATTAAATTGAAAAACAAATCCAATTAAGAAAATGATTAAAAAAACATATAGCAATCAAAAGAATGAGAACCAAATCTAGTAGGTGAAAAAATAAGAGGATGAAATTAAGAAAAAATCTAATTTCATAAATTATTTCAAATAAAACAAATAGTAATAAAAATGGACTAAATTTGAAGGGAAACAAATTGAAGAGCTGTTTTGAAATTTTAAAAGATTGGGTAAGGGTTGATCATTTTCGGTTTAATTCGATTTTGAACTAAAAAATATAACTAAACTAGAAAAAAAATTAATTCATAATCAACCAAACTAAAAACCAGTTTAAACTGATCAATTTTTGTTCAGTTTGTTTTTGTATCAAATTGTCAAAACCTATGTATAATTATTGGGCTTTTTTGGGATTTTTATTAATTAAAAAAACCAATTAAAATTACCCAATTTATTTTTATTTTAGTAGGGGGGTTAATGTTTTTTTTTTAATTTCTTTCTAATCCTTATCCACCTAACCTTACAAAATGCAAACCCATATATAAACATATAGTCACAATTCAAATTGCTACATCTTTAATTAAATTATAACCCATTCTCTCAAATCTTAATAACCTTTAAGATTGTTGCATTGCTAAAAAATTAAAATCTATGGCAATTGAAAGATGTCTGGTTATGCAGCCATAACTTAAGTGAAAAAAAGACAACTTAACATCTTTTTCACAAGAATAACAAATGCAACATATATTGTGTGTGTGTGTGATCATTTTTTTTTGTTTTTTCCTTATATCTTATCCTTTTAATTTATTATAACTCCATCTTGCTAATAAAAAGGTTTAAGAAACTTTAAAGTTGCCAAAGTTTTCCACTATAAGCATCTCTTTAAAGGATCTAGCCTAACACAATAATAACATAAATTAAATTGCAAAGCTTAAAAATTGAGATGAGAAAAGTGTTGTTCAAGGATTAAAGCAATTATAACACCTAAAAGTGGATGAATTAGGTGTATCACTAATATTGATAAATAATGCAAATTACTTTAAATAAACACAATAACAAACAATATAATAAAAGTGCTTAAAGTAAAGAGAGAGAATTTGTAAACTTGTTTTTAACGTGGTTCGGCAAGCCTACACCCACAACTCAATTAATAAACTATACTTGAATATTGCATTTCGTCACCAGTCCAAGTTTAAGAGTACAATAGTACTTGATGAATCAACATCAAGATTTTTCCATTTTAAGATATGCAATTTTTAAGAATTTTTTCACCACTTGATGAATCCACACCAAGATTTTTTCATATAAAGATATTTTCTTTTCAAAAAATATTTCACTTGAAGATATATCCTCTTCAAGATTTTTTCTAGATGAAATTACCTCACAAATACCAAAAGTTTTTACATAAATCTTAAAATTTTAAAAAAATGGTTTTGTTATCACAATTAACTCTCTTAATAAAGTAAATAATACAACTGAAAGATCTAATATCTTTATACATTACAAGATAACACTTATAGGATTTGAAGATGTTTAAGTGTAGTGAAAATGAGATTGAATACTATTGTGCTATATTATGAAGTTTTAATAGCAACAATTAAAGTATAATTATAGATTGATGATTTTGTAATTATTTTTCTTTTAGAATAGCTTGTATATTATATATATTTGGAATCTCTCGCTAGTTTTGCAACCAGACAAGCAATATGTGTGTGTGTGTGTTTCTAGCAAGAACTGGTTGTTTATTGTCGTTATAATCTCACTAACGACTCAAACAGTTGACTGATTCAAATTGGTCAAGCTAATCGGTTGATCAATTTTTTGCAGAATTCTCAGGTGTTCATCATGGATGAATAAGAGATCGACCAGTTCATACAAACTTCTAATTTTGATAGATTAACCTAGGAGAATTCTTATAAACATCTATCTTAGATTATATTATATTATTTATCATTCATTTAATGCATGCAAAGTGAAGTGTAAGTGTTCATTTTAGTTGTGCTATCAAGTAGTATATAAAGGTTTACACTGATCACTTAAAATGAATACTTAATCTAAATCTTCATTTTGCTTTCTTCTTAGGCTTCTTAATGGATTTCTTCACGAAATCCATTGTGTTTGTTGATGTATTCTTTGAATAAACTTGTTTAAAACTTATTCTCAACAAGGCATATTATTAATTCATTTTTTATTTTATTATTATCATCAAAATATATAAAAACATGAATATTTAACCTAAACGTGAACAATCTCCCTTTTTAATGATGACAATATACATACATATATATATATATATATACACATATATATAACTTAGATATGAAAATGTGTCTCCCCTATCTTTTGTAATGCAATATATAGAAGACTTTAACAAATTAGCATAATCTAAGTAATGTCACAACAATTGCACATTCAATTATAACTTACGCATTTATAAAAACTTATCTCTCCTACTAAATGTAATAAATTATATATTTAGAAAATATATTTCTCCCCCTAAATGTATACATATGTTATTAATCACATTTCTTCTTCTTTTTGTGATAGAATTCATATCTCATATCTTTTCTTTCACATCTAATATCTTTTCTCTCTCTATTTGTCATCAACAAAAACACATAAAATAGAGAAAAAAATTAACAAATATATTATGGGAATCATAAATAAGAAAACTTATTGTATAATCTTCAAAATACATTATCCATTACAATTAAAAAGGAATAAAATGTAAAACAATGTATATGTTAGTATAAGATCTAAGGTGATGGGTAACAGAAGAGTAAATTAGCTATCATCGTCTTAATATCTATCAAATTATCGACAATATATGATTGCATCTCTCTAATATGATGTACATTCATCTCTAACCATTCTAAATGGCTTTCAATCCTAGTCAACCAAGTACTAGTTAAAGCCTTTTCAAGCGAGGAAACAAGCGGTGATGTCTCAAACATAGCTTTAAATCCATTGTCATTGCTCATATTTTGTTCTTCTTTCTCATCATGTTCTTCCTAAGCATGTGCACCCATTTAGTTCTTAAGAACTTAAGCACCATCATTATATAACACATACTTTATCTTTGTGAGAGTCCTATTATCTATCTCTGTCTCAAGTGCACACATGGTATGGCAGGCAATCATGTCACACTCGTACGTGCGATAATATCTATTAACTTGGAATGCGGTGTTCTTTTCGTACCCATTAGAAATATCTTAAAGTGCTAAAAAATAGAGGTTAAATATTTGACCATAGGGTAAAGACTTCTGCTTTTGATCATATGTCATGATCATGTTTTTCATCATAATATAGAGAAGATTAATTAGATGACCTCTAATCATGCAATCAATCATGCATTTATCCATGAATATGACCTCATCATAATGTCCTTTCTTCGGTAAAATATTATGTACAATGATCTTATAAAGTATTCTAGGTCATATAAGCAATTTTTAGATCCTAATCTTTGCTCCATGAGCAAAGTCATGCCTATTAGTATGCAAGCTTATTGTCTTATCATACACAAACCCATCAACAGTGGGTATTGATTTCATCTCAATAACTCTTGGTCTTTCATTTGAGTATCAGTTAAAGTTTGACAACTATATTCAACGTGTTTATCTTGCAAGCTACTGACAGTTTTAAGTTCAACATTTATCCCCATATTAGCAAATAACATTTTAATCAATTTAGGATAGGTAGCTTTCTTCAAATAAAACAAAGTGTTTCTTCTCATATCCTCAAAAATAAAATCTATCTCAAAAGCACATATATCATTTTCTAGTCCATTTTCTATAGTAAAAGACCTATTAAAGAAAAAGCTTAAAAACCTTTAAATGTTTTCTCTTTAATATGAGGTTGGATGATTAGCCTTTTGCTTCTTAATTCGACCTCTCTTTGTTGGTTTCTAAGTGCCATGTCTCTTTAATTTTAAAAAATTACCTAAAAATATGATTAATTTGGTGGGATTTATTGATTCTGAGAATCGGGTTAGGTTTTAGGATTTTAAAATGAAGGTTTTTTTTTCCTTGTTGAAAACCTACAGTTTTATATATATATATATATATATATATATATATATATATATATATATATATAATGTCGAGAAACCAGTCGATTGGTTGTTATGAGTTAAGTTCTACCAGTCAGCCAATTGAAACCCAAGTTGAGAATTTCAAAAATTCTCTTTTAATCCTTTGCAATCAAAATATAATCTTTACAAGTAAAAATTTTGTCTAGAAAGCAAAGAAATCAAGGGGTTAAAATCTTAAAATCTGGGCAGTAGTCTCATTACCAGTTTTCTGGCTCAACTGGTTGGCTGATTGATCCAGATGTATGAATCAGTCGATCAATTCACACAAAAACCATAATTTTCTAATTTTTTTCTTCCAAATGTGTTTTGTGAATTAAAATATACATCTTTGTAAAACTTATAAACTTATAAACTGTCTTCAACTAAAATATCAAAAAGTTATTGTTCATCTAATAGTTGTTCTTTGTTTTTCTAGCTTAATTGGTCAACCAGTTCATCTCAGACCTGGACAGTCAATAAAAATTATAGTTGAACAAATATTTCAAGGTTTTCATGCTTAAGGGTATACATTAGTTCACTAAAATATATCCAACTTATGTCCATTAATGTATACACGTAAAAAGAACATCCCAAACATCTTTTATATCATTAAAGCCTAAAATACTTTTTATTTCACAAAAGTGATTCTTACTTCAAAACTTTGCATACTCAACTCGTTTATCAATGCTTGCGTCTAAATAGATCATTCAACTCAACTCGCATATATATATATATATATATATATATATATATATATATATATATATATATATATATATATATATATATATAACATTTTATGGCACTAGCATGTATTTTATATGGCAAGGTTGGAAAACATACATATAGACGTATACAAAACATGATATCGTGTCTACTGAAGTTTAAGTATATGAGTGAACCAATCATACATTGATATTTACATTCTTACCATTTTTGTTCATATTAAGTTTTGTTGATGTTCTTATAGGTGTATCAGCTACTTTGTTGTGTTCCATCCAAAATCTTTAGAAGATTTTTGATGCACTTACTTTGGTTGATGAAGATATCATCTATTACTTGTAGAGCAATCACTATTATAAAACTCTTCTTCATACTTTCTTGATCCCTACACACAAAGATCAAGATGAGGTTTTCTGTACCTATACTTTCATGAGTTCTTTGTTGTTAGGGGTGGTTTCTTTTGGAACCCAAGTCATATTATAAACCTTTATCATTTTTAACAGGACATGCATAAATCAAAAGATCTATAGCTCAACAATAATTGCATTTATGATTAGGGTTATAAGATTATTTAACTTTAACAAAATACTTTTGATTCTTTTTAAGTTGGTAACCTAAACCTTTTTTTGTTAAACATATATGTTTGGCTCGACAGCATAGTTTCTAAGATTTTAGAGCCTTATGTGAATTTAGTTAATGTTGTGGTCAACTTTTCTACCTTTTCTTTTAAGGATTTGTTTTCACTTTCAAGTTGAATCAACTTATGATTATCATCAATTACAATACAAGCTTTCTTTTCCAAAGACTTTTTTTTTCTACAAGTAAGCATGTATAGTTCTTTTTCAACGTGCTATATCTTGAACCTAACTTTTTAAATTCATCATATAAAGATTCTAGAGTATGATACAACTTATAATAGGTAAGGTTGAATTCATCATTCAAAGATTGTACCTCATTTTCATTTTTAATTGTCATAAAACATATGTTTACCACATGCTCTTCTTCATCGCTTTAACTTGAGTCCATATCATAACTCCATGTAGCTTTCATTGTCCTCTTATAATGATGATTTTTCTTTTTATTTTGAAGAAGTGGATAAACTACTTTGGTGTGACCCATTTTATTGCATTTATAGCATCTTGAAAGTTCCTTGTTCCAATCTTTCTTGTAGTTTGAGAATATTTTGTTACCATGATTATTGCTTATAAAACTTTGAAAATGCTTTGTGATTGAAGCAATGTCCTCTTCAATACCTTTATCATTTTTGTGTCATGCACAAGATCATACGATGAGTATGTTAAAGGGGTTTTTAAAAGTGTTAGGAAATAATCATAAAAATATAATTAATAGGGTTCAAGAGTTGCCAATTAGTATTACGGTCACTAGAAACCTAATGGTTCATGAGAGTCTGAGTAAAGGAGCTAGTTGTGCATGGAGAAGACTCATCACTCCTAGTATACCCTACTTAAGGTAAGTTGCTTTGTTGATTGATTGTTCTAATTTATGTTTATATTTATTGATCTGTCTAAGATTCAAGAAAAATTATCATCAGTAAAAAGGTGCTTATCTACTTAAAACCTAATAATTCTAAAGTCCAAAAATTATATAAAATACATATATAAAAAATGAACAGGTTGATTTTTATGGTATTTTTGAAATTTTGGTCAAATCTTAATAAATAATTATGAATTTGTTGTGATACCTATGAACTAATTTTTTTTTTTGTATTTTTCAAAGTATAATAAAGATGTAATTCTTTATATATATATATAACATACATGGAAAGTTTTAGAATTTGACAAATGCACATAAATAAAAATATATTTTTTTTTTCAAATAAGGATTTTTTTTATTTTTTTCTGAAATTTCAATGAAAACCAAGTATATTTAACATCAAGTCAGTATCTTATATTGTAAGTCTACAACCCCAATATTAAATTAAATGGTTGGAAAAGTATGTGACAGACCCATAAATAATTTTAAAATAGTTCCTAATTTTTTTTTAAATTTTTTGAAAATCATTTAAAGTTTATTAGGCAAAAGAATAAAAATTTACAAACAAAACCGTTAAAAAATCATTATGGCATGTTTGCCAAATACATCATAAATACCAAAAAAATATATTATTTTTTCCTTATAAGATTTGCATAAACCAAACATTGTTTTAGATTTGACAGGTACAACCCAACCACGCGGGCTGAGCTCAGGTTTAACCCAGCCATAAATGCTAGGCTTTTGGGCTGCACCTAGGCGTGGTCCAAAAAATTACTAAGATATAAGTCCACACAATATTTATAAACCGATAGCACACATATTTAATCCCATAGAAATGAGTAAGTAGGCTTCAGCAAAAATAACCCATGAAATTTATCAAGCTAGGGCCCAAGGTTAAACCTATCTACACCAATCCATTACCATGGCAAGAATGAAACGTTTGCTGGATATAATTCTTCAACGTGAAGACCGTAAGAGAAACTTTCCTGTACCTGGGTTGTCAAAATGGTTGTTGCAGGATTGAAAGCTGGAGGCTCACGGTGTTGCACTATTGGACTGTCCCTGGTGAAGAGGAGGTGCTGCCTAGCTGGTGCTGCTAGTGCTGTGTTCAGCTGGAACAAGAGAAGCGATGAAGTGCTGAAGGAGGCTGAGGACTCTGCAATTTCTGGACTGCTGCTGGAGGCTCACGATGCTGCATTTTTTTCCTATCGCTGGTGTAGAGGAGGAGCTGGCTCAAACGCTGGTGCAAAGAGGTTCGCTGCTCACGTGCTGGGCTGATCACAGTTACTGGTCTGCTTGACAGAGAAACAACACAGGCTGCACTGTTGCCACTGGTAAAGTCTGCTCAGGGTTGTATCCAAGGACTGAAGGGATGAAGGCTGTGCTGCTGTTAGAAAATCCTTCACTACTGCTTTAATGGAGAAAAGGAAGCCAGAGTTTAGATGGAGAGGTCCACGATGGTGCTCAGGAGTGCACTGTTGGAGCTGCTTGAGAAGGAGGAAGCTGCTGGCGATAAAGATCTTCCACTACTGCTCACGGTGCAGAAATCAATGCTGCTACTGTGAAATGGCGTGACTGTGGAAGAACTGCTGCCGCTACTCTCGGTGGAAATCAGCAACTGCTGGCCTTGCTGATGAGCTGTGAGAGAGACGCTGGTGAAGTCTAATGAAGCACGAGGTGCTAGTCTGCCATGGACAGTGGAGGAAACAAAAATGGTGGCTCTTTGTTTTGGTCTTTTAAAAGAGAGGGAGGGGTGTTAGGAAATTTCCATTATTGTGGCAAATGACCCACCCACCACTATGCTTAGAAGTGGAAGCATGAATTATGGCATAATTCATGCCATGTATTATGGCTTGATTGTTCCCTCCATGTGCTGGAGATGCTTAGCACTTGATGCCTATAAAGGAGGCATATTATGTGAGAGTGTTTTGAGAGGGGTGAGAAATATAGAGAACAAGAGAGAAAGTGGAGAGCTGCAATGGCAACAGCCTTGATGCCATTGCAGCAGCTGCAAGTGCAGCAAGAGAGCTGGGAGTTGAGTTTGAGTGAAGTGATCCTCCTCCTCCATATGTGTTGTAACCCTTTCTCTATCTATCTCTAATAATATTGACTCTCCCATGGATGTAGGCGGTTTTGCCGAACCACGTTAAATATTGTGTCAGTGTGCTTAAGCCTCCTATGAGCAAATATCAGTACACCCCCGGTCCGCGTATGGGGGTGCCGGAATTCCCCAACAACTGGTATCAGAGCACATGGTTTAAAGGGGTGTTTGATTTTTTCTCAAAAATGAAAGGTGTCAAAATTGTGTTTTGACCATACCACTGTGTAGAGGAGGAAGAGACGAAGCCACCGGTGAAAACGACGTCAAATTCGGACGTCGGACATGGCCGCACTCTCCATCACTCTCCGGCAAGGCGTCTGCCCACGCGTGCAGACGCGCCCCACACGTCTTCTTCACTCGGATGAGTTGACCCGACCCGAATACCAGTTGACCCGACCTATGTGGTTGACCCGGATAAGGATGACATCAGCATGACGTAAAAGTGACGTCATCATGAACAGTAGACATGCCAGGGATGACATTAGCATGATGTAATTGTGACATCATCATGTACAGTAGCATGGCCCAAACATAGAAATCGAGGTAGAGGATTGCGAGGAGTATACCGCAACTTTCTCTTTCTATGTAGTCAGTGGCAATAATCTCTCCCATAAGTGCACATGGTGGTAGAGAATTTTGGAGCCACTTTGAAGCATCTCAGCTGAAGGAGGATGCGGCCACCTATGAAAGGTGAAGACACCTTAGATGGAAGGTGTGTGAGGGCCATGATAGGAGCCCGGATCAGACTGCCCCATGACAACGGGCGAAGACACCTTAGAGAAGGTGTGAGGGCCGTGATAGAAGCCCCAGTTCAGACCGCCGCATGGTGATGAGCGGAGACACCTAAGGAGACGGTGTGTGGGCCACGATATAAGCCCAGTTCAAAACAACCCCAAGCCAATGTGATGGCTGGATATGAGTGGACAGATGGATAGCCAATGAAGTGGCTATGATGAGTATGAAGACAAATGCAGTATTGACTTTCATGGATATTGCCCCCATGCTAAAGATCAATGAGCTAGACGACATTTGCCTTGGACAATAAGTGTGTGACTTGTGGAGCATTAAGACGCGGCTGCTATGAAGGAGCAGAGGGCATGCGCAGGTTCCGGGAACGAGTTGACTCTTGTCAAGGTGGTGAGCTCGGTAAT
>Ga0325410_1008305_pt1 | contig 11254 bp, 4 predicted proteins | sample PopdelMetagenome_16_FD_206182 | JGI IMG/M metagenome (GOLD analysis project Ga0325410, IMG submission 206182) | Populus deltoides microbial communities from Bellville, Georgia, United States - Xylem-PdIQD-R3 | ecosystem: Host-associated > Plants > Phyllosphere > Stem > Wood/Secondary xylem...
AGGTCTAAAAACTATACCCCCAAAAATGCTAAAATTAGGAGGGTACGAAGAGAGAATCTTTTAATTGCCGTCCAGCTTTTTTTCATGATCACCAAAAATGATATTTTAGGCATCTTTTAATCTATCTCCTTGGAGTGGACTTTGCCCTAAAAAAATAAAAAAAAATAAAAAAAAAAAGATGCTAACGATCGTAGTCTTGATAATAACATAAAATAATCTTAATATATGTATATTTTCTCCTATGTCTTATCCTCTTGGAGTTCATCGTTCTTGTGATGATCGTTTCATATATTTTTTCTTATTTAATATCAATGGCGTGTGGTAGATTCCAAAATGCTCGTGTTCTAAGTCCGGAAGATCCCAAGAATATCCTCCCAAGTTTTTTTTTTTTTTTCCCCAGCAATTTAGGCAAAGCAAGCTAGCAGACAACATGAAACATATTTTACACATCGATCGGTGATGCTTTGAATACAACGGCTAGGAAAAAAATAAAGCCTACCCAGATGCATTGAACTATTATAAAGTTTTAAAGTGTAAAGTACCTCACCATTAATTTGATCGTGATGCATAGCTACATTCATCGACTGGACAATAATTATATTTATTGCACTTTAAAAATATATTTATATATTGCATAATTTTACAATAATTAAGTTTGGTATTTATTGTGCTTTAAAAATAATTACAATATATAATTAATATTTTTTACTTGAGTTTTTTTTTTCTATACCTCGATCCTAATTTTAATGATTTTATCTGTAAGAAATTAAGTTGACAAAAATTTAATTTCAAAATAGATGAGAGAGTGATTATTTTCTTTTTATAATGCGAGAGATGAGGGAGAAGCATATTATTATGTTTACAAGATATGCATTAATTTTGAAAACACATGAAAGAAAATAAATTTGGTTAAATTTGAAATATAAAAGAGTTATAATTAATAAAAACTAGAAAATATAGGTTGGCAGCACTGTTCATGTGAATAGTGAATTTCCTATGCAATTTTTTTTTAATTTTTAAATTGTTTTTATTTTCATTCACATCCTTTAACACTATAATTATATGAAATTAATCTCTACATTAAAATACAAAGAAAATATATGATTCACCATAAATTCATAATAATTTCGTTTTAATTTAAAAGTTCATATTTTATTTATTTTTCAATCACTAAGTTAAAGAAAGAAGAAAAAAATTGTCAGAAAATCGTGAAAGATATAGAAAATTATTGGTTGTCATGATACCGATAACAAAAATGATTAAACTTAATGCGATGAGTTTTATTTGACGAGAGGGTTTTGATGGTGATAATTTTTAAGGTCATAATACACTGGGCCACTATGACCCGTGTACCTAAAGTGTGACCTTTTAAAATAACTTTAATATTGGATTTTTAATGAATATTTTTATTATTGTTTTTTTTATTTCAATTTCAACATTGGGTTTTCAAAATTATTATCAAAAAATAATACATGTGAGTACTTAAAAAACAGTGGAAACTTTTGTTTATTGTTTAGTTAGTCAAAAAGCTTTTATTTTTTGCACTAGACTTTAAATATAATTGTATTTCAAATATTAGTTTTGTAGAAACTAAAATAATATTTTTCTTAATTTATCAAGACCTGCTTTTTATTTATTTTGCATGTAAAAATTCAGTTCACAGTAGTTTCAATCAAATATATATTTTTTAAAACCGTGAAAAAAAATATTTTTATTAAACTTTAGCCACAAAAGATACCATAAATTGTAGTTTTTATCAAACCTAAGTTTTCACTATAATTTGAGATGAAAAGCATATTGAAGCAACGAAAACCAAACAATTTTCAAAATTGTGTTCAGTATAAAAGCAACTCCAACTAGTAATGTGTATTTGATTTTGTGGTAATTATTACAGTTACGATTTGAAAAAAAGTTTAAGAAAAATTATAAATTATAATTTTAAAATTCAAAATTTTACCATAATTGGGATGAAAAGTAGACTTAAATAATAAAAACTAAATAACTTTTAAAGTTGTGATAAGTATAAAAGCAACTCCAAGCATCACATTACCAAATCGGAGTCGTAGAGGCAAAAGTTGTGTGTATTGGTTGATGCTTTTGGTAAACAAGGACCGTCTAGCCAGGGAGGAGCAGGAGCCGCGACTTTTTTGGCGTGGTTCTAATCCTCTTGAGAATTCTTCCGCTGGCTCTTTTGTTTTTGCTTCAATAGCCTTTTCCTTCTCCTTGCCGACATTTTCATGCTTTCCTGTTTTACTCTCTTATTAGCAGTTTTGATATGTGTTCACGGCTATATTATTCAATTTAAATCAATATTATTTATCTATTTATTTATTTAAATGTGAAGATTAATTTTTAATAAGATAGATATTGAAACATGATATTAGAAAAAAAATCAATGAAAAACCTATGAAAAAAATGAGGTAAATCATTGTTAATGTTTAAAACTCGTGATCCTAGTCATGAACTCGAAACTAAATTTACTCGAAACTAAATTTATTGAACGTAATTCACAAAAACTAACGAAGTAAAATTCTCAATAACAAAATACTAAGAGATTATATTTGAAAAAAAAACAAAAAAAATAGAAATAAAAAGAAAGCAAACAAAATTTGATAGAAAACTAAATTGAAATTAAATTGATTTAAGTAAAGATTAATAATAGTAGAGATTATAAGACAAATACTTCACTCAATATTTTTAATCGATTAAATGTTTTAATAGCTTCTTTTAGAGGGGTTTAAACCTTCTAATCTTTGTTTTTATTTTAGTTTTGTCAATTTTAAAATTTTTGAATAAATTATTCATACAGACACTTAAGTAAAATAATAAACATATTTTTTTCATATAAAATAAAATTAATATTTTACTAATAATATTGCAAAACTAGCTAGAAGGTTGTTCAGAAAACAAAATACTCCGTTTAAAAATAAATAAATTTAGAAGAAGGAAAACTAGAATTTCATGTTCAAACACAATATTTCCCCATCTAGAAAGATGGAAGATTTTTTTTCTTGTTTTTCAATTTTTTATTGATCACTTTAGAAAGCATATTTTAGAGGTTCTCAATGATTTTTCTTTACAATTTTTTTCATTTTTTTCAAATAAAAAAATACAATAACAATACAGTTTTTTCCCCTTTTATATACAAACACTTTTTAAACATGTAAAATATTATAATTATTCTTTTACATTTTTATATTTATTTAGTGCAATAAAGATTTTTTGAGTTAAAAATATAACTTTTTTATAAAAAATTTAATGTGAATAAAATAAAACTAATATTTTACAATTAAATTATCAAGAATACAAAATATTAAACTATAGTTCTGGCTTTTTTATGAAAAATAATTGTAATCTTGATATATTTCTTATCAATGAAAAAATTCATGGAAATTCACTCAATAAAATGAACACATTTTATAATTTTTATTGGAAAAGACAAACTATAAAAAAGGAAAATAAAACTGAAAATAAAAATAATATGTTAGTAAAAAGACTCCAAAACGTTTTAGCAATGGATATTTGCATCGTTAGTATCTTTTTTCTTTTTCTTTTTCTTTTTCTTTTTCTTTTTTCTTAGCAATAACATGTTTGGGTGCGTTTGCAGGGAAATAAATAATTTTTATAAGATTATATGGATATTTCATAGGAAGAGTTTAAATTCAAGAGATATTTGGGGTGAGAAAGGTTAAAAGTTTTTTTTATTAAAAACTTTTGATTAAATTGATAAGGTTAATTATTTAATTTTCCTTCATTTTCGTCGCTTTCCTTAATTTCCCTTTCCTTCATCTTCTTCCAAACACAGTACATGTAGTTGCCTTGTTTGAAGATATAAAAATACCATATAGTCTAAACTAGATAGGTGTTTAGTGTAACATCCCGAGTTAGACCTAATTTTTTTTTCATCACAAAAGAAACTCAAAGTCATACAAGTGTTCTAAAAAAAAAAATTAGTTCATTGACTTGACCCGAGTTAATAAGCTCGTATAATTTTGATAATATGAATAAAAAAATATAAAGAAAAAAAGTTTAAAAAATAGACTTGAATCCATCCAGAATAGCATACAAAATCTGCGACCTAGCTGTGATATTAGGATAACTCCATCGAAAGAAAATTAAAGGCTCAATTATCAAACAATTCAATATTAAAAAGAAAAATTAAAAAAAAATTAAGAAAAAACAATGAAAAAAAGATAATAGTGATCAAATTGAGTTAATCTATTAATTTCATGACTATGAGTATAAAATTGAGATAATCTCATAGAACGGAAAGCAGAAAAAAACGTGAAAATCAATTTCTAATAAAAAAAATAATGAAGTATAAGATTGGCAAAAAAAATCAATAAAGAACCTAAAAAAATAATGAGGTCAATCATTGTTAATATTCAAAACTCGTGATCCTAGTCATGAGCTCAGAACTAAACTCATTAAAGGTAAACCACAAAAAATAACGAAGTAAAATTCTCAATAACAAAACACTGTAAACCATAAAAAATAACGAAGTAAAATTCTCAATAACAAAACACTGAGGGATGATATTTGAAAAAAAAACGATAAAAAAAATTTAAACATAAAAAAGAGAAATAAAAAGAAAGTAGATAAAATTTGACAGAAAACTAAATTAAAATCAAACATTGAGTATGGATGTTAATGATTATTTGCGTGTCAGATTTTTTGATATTCATACCATACATGTTACCTACTGGGTAAGAATTTAAATATCAATAAACTATTAATCAGATTTTGGGTGTGTGTGTGTGTGTGTATTTGGAGAGAGAGAGAGAGAGAGAGAGAGAGAGAGAGAGAGAGAGAGAGAGAGAGAGAGAGAGAGAGAGAGAGAGAGAGAGAGAGAGTCTGTGTAATAAATTATGAAATTATATTTTATCTCAATATTAAAATATGTATATATCATATCACATTAAAATAAAAATATTCAACAAACATATTTATATAATATAAATATATATTTCATGTTAAGTTTGGGCGGGTTTTGGGTCGATTTTAATAATATCTATACATTATCTATTGAGTAAAGTAACCATAAAAAAAAAAAAGACATGTTTGGGTTGGTATCCATCAAGTCTAGATTTAATTGTCATCCCTAATATTGAGGGATGAAATTATTTATCCATATAGATATCAATTATGCAACAATTGTTTATTATTAAATAAAAAATAAATTACATATATATAAAATTGAAGTGTGTGTATCAAATTGTTAAACTATAAATTAATAAGTATTCCACATACATGGGTGTTTTATGTCAATATATAAATATATTATAAAAAAATATAAATATACATTTTGGGTTAGGTTCGAGTGGTTTTCGGGTAAGTTTTGATAATATTGACACCATATTCATTACTTATCGAGTAAGTTAACTATCCCAAAAACACCATCCCATTTGAGGCAGGGTTGCATCCATTAGGGTCAAATTAAATTGCAATCTCTAATATTGAGAGACGGAATCGAAAACAAGATTGAATTAGGAAAATGATAAAAATAAAATAAATAACACTGAAAAGAATGAGAACCAAGTTTGAAATAAAAAAACAAAATGAAATTAAATGATGAATGATAAAATTAAAAAAAAAAATCTAAGTAGATAGGAAATTAAAAGAATGAATATCAAATTTGAAATAAAAAATGAATGAAATCAAATGATAGGGACGATATTACAAAAAAATACAAAAGATAAAAACCAAAATAGATGAGAAATCAAAAGAGTAAGAACCAAATAAAACCAAATGATAGGGATGAAATTGGAAAAAAAAAATATATAAAAGATAAAAAAACAAAACAGCTGGAAATCAAAAGGATGAGGATCATATTGTATAAAAAAAAACAAAAGGAAGCTTGTGTACTTTAACAAAGAGAAGAATACAGAAAAGTGGGAAGTGAAAAAAAAAAGTCAACTGGAGCCACATCATCCATCTTCTACCACCACAAGTGGCACCACTGGAAAGCTCTTAATGTGTCCCTTCAAATGCCACCGCAGAACACGATGTTTGACAGTTAGAGGAGCCCGCACACGCCTCCTGAAGGGTGCGGGCTCTTCCTAATTGCTGGCGCGTGTGTTGCAGGATAAGAGATTAAATGGAAGATGTTTTGCATACCATGCAGTACCTTTTCTACCTTCTTTCCAGCATTTTAACTATGTTTCTTTTTTAATCATTCTAGAGCTTAGGTTTAGCTTTTTTCATAGAGAGCTTTTGAGTTTGTTTTCCTAGTACGTGGACCTTGATAAATAATCCAACTAGTCAAGATGATGTTATTGAAATCCTGAGAAGATGATTGCATTCATTCAATCTATGTGTACTAAGTGACAAGCAATAATTCTTTAAGATAAATGATTAATTCTTAATAACAACAAAGTTTTTATGTGAATTAGATTTTGGGTGCTTCAATACTAAACATTATATTTAATATATTTCTCCCTTTACATGCATGTCAATTGCTTTTTAAAAAAGATTAATGTTTATTCTACATGCATGAAATTTTTTAGTGATAGGATTACATATATTACAACAATTTATATTTATCTCAAATAATTAGTTAAACAAAATTAAACCTAAACAATTCCAATTGTTGTTGGTAACAATAACTTAACATGTTTGGTACACATGGAGGGAAATAAATAAATTTTTTTTTCTTTGGTTTGAGGAAAAAAAGTGAAGTTATTTTTTTAGGAGATAACAGGGGAGAGATAGTCTTAAGAATCAGAAAATTCAATTTTTAATTTTTTTTTTATTGAAATCTTTGGTCAAATTAACAAGGTTAATTATTTAATTTTCCTTCATTCTCCTCATTTTCCTTACTCCCTTTCATTTATCTTTTTCTAAATACAGTACATATTGCAAATTGAAAAAAAAATCAATTAAAAAAAAAAACCTAAGAAAATAATCCAAGTTAACCTTCTAAACCAGCAACCTAGGTCATAAGACTGGCATAACCTTATAGAAATCAAATTGAAACAAATTACAAAGCTTAATTCTCAATCAATTCAATGTTGAAGGATGAGATTAAAAAAATAAATTAGTTAAAAAAAAAGCATAAAAGAACGAACCGAGTCAATCCGCCAAACATATGACGTATGTCATGAGATCGAGATAATCTTATAAAAATAAAATAAGAAAAATGACATGATTTAACCCAGGTTAACCTGTCAACTTAACAACCTTGATCATGAGACTGAGATAACCCCATAGAAAGCAAAAAAAATAAATTATGAAGCTTAATTCCCAACTGATATTGTCGAACTCAATGTTGAATGATGAAATTTTTAAAAAATGAACTAAGTTAACCCACTAAGCACTATTCTCAGGTCATGATGTCGTAATAATCTAATAAAAAAATTAAAATAAATCATGAAACCGAATTACTAATAAAACATAATATTAAATGATGAAATTTGAGGGGAGGCAATTAAGAAAAATAAAAATAAAAATAAAAACCTGAGTCAATTGAGTTAATTCGTCAAACTCATAATGAGGGTTATGAGATTAGGATAACCCAATAAAAAACAAATTCAATATTAAAGGACCCATGACCTGGTTCATGAGACCGGGATACTTTATAAAAAAATAAAAAATAACCTGATTTAACTCGGGTTAACTTGCCAAAATCCGCGATTATGGTCTTATTCCCATAGAAATAAAATCAAAACATATTATAAAGCTCAATTCTCAACTGATTAATGTTAAATTATGAAATTGAAAAATGATTCAATTAAAAAAAAAAGAACACAAAAAAAGACTAAAGTCAATTCAGGTCACTCACTAAACACAATTCTTAGGTCATAAGGTCAGGATACTCTAATATAAATCAAACTAAAATAAATCATGAAATTTAATTCTCAATCAACCTAATATTAAATGATGAGATCGGGGGGAAAGTCATTTAAGAAAAAAAGAAAAAAACTTGAATAAACTAGGTTAACCAACTAAACTCATGACCTATATCATAAGAGTGAGACAATCTAATAAAAGTAAATTCAATGTTAAAGGATAAAATGAAAAAAAAAACGCATTGATTGAAAAAAAGTCAATTAAGAAAAAAGAGAAAAAACTCGAGTCAACCGGGTTAATCTTTCAAACCAATGACCCATATCATGAGATTGTGATAACCCAATAAACACAAAATAAAATATTCAATGATGAAATTAAAAAAAAGTATGGATTTAAAAAAAATTAATTAAGAAAAAAAAACGAGTCAATTAGATTAACCCGCCAAACTTATGATCTGTGCATGGGAGTATACAATGCAATGCTAAAGGATAATATAGAAAAAAAAAAGAGCATTGATTGAGAAAAAAATTAAAAAGGAAATAATAAATAAATAAATAAAGCATTATTCCAAAAAATAATTGTACAAAGGCTTCTTTAGCACATATTTTTTTACCACCACATAGAGGCAATAAAGTGGGTCTTTGGTTGAAAATGATGTACAAGTGCAAGGAAAAGAATGGTGTCTCTTGGTCATTAATGCTTGTGTGAGAGAGAGAAAATGGCCCCCTAAGTAGCCCTAAAAGTACTAGAAAAAAGAAGTAAAACAGATAAAAAAAAAATGCATGTATCATAAGGGAGAAGAAGGGGTTGTCTTCCACCTTCTAATGACATTGTTTTGGCTTTATAACATTTCCTTTTAAACCATAATTGGTGTTACACATGATTTCATTTAAGGTCTTTTTTTTCAATCTAGTCCCTATACTTCTAATTTATGCAATCTTGGTCAATTTGGGTTTATTTTACAAGACTTCTTCAAATTAAGCTCATGGGTATATGATTGGAATAACCCCCATAGAAATGAAAGTGAAAAAAAACACGACGACCAATTCCTAATAAATCAAATGTTAAAAGATGAGATTGAAAAAAATCAAATTTAATAAAGAACCTCAGAAAAATAACCGAAGTTAACCCATGTTAATATTCAAAACTCGTGACCCTGGTTAGAAGCTCGAGACTAACCTATAGAAGGAAAACCCTAAAAATAATGAAGTGAAATTCTTAATCATTAAATAATGAGGGATGAAATTGAAGGGAAAAAAAGCAATAAAGAAAGGGTAAAAAAATAAATAGTAATAAAAAGAAAGGAGAATGAATTTGACATAAAAATAAATCAAAATAAAATATTAAGAGATGAAATTGAAATCAAAATTCAATTAGGAAAAAGATAAAAGAAAGAAAGGGATGAAATTAAGAATAAAATTCAATCATGAAAAGGATAAAAAAAATAACAATTAAAAAAATAAAGATCAAATTTGATATAAAAATTAAATGAAATTAAATGATGAGGGATGAAATTGAAGAATAAAATTAATTTACAAAAGATAAAAAAAATAATAAGTAACTCTAAAAAAAATAAGGATCAAATTGTATATAAAAAACAAATGAAAAGAAACTTTTGTATTTACAAAAGATCAAAAAAAGGGGGAGGAGAAGAAAAAAATCCATTGGAGCAACATTATTGGACCATCGTCGACACCCCACAACAACTGGTAAGATCTCGATGCACCACTCCTAACGCCATTGTAGAAGGTGGTGTTTAACTGTTGAAGGCTCCTTCAAGCATTGCTTGAAAAGTGCATTCTTTTCTCACTCGTTAGCTCGTGCGTTATATGCGCCAACCACCTTTTCCTTTAACCACCTTTTCCTTTAACATATATGTTAAGATTCAATTGTCCCTAAATCTATTTGATAATTATAAAAAAGTCATATTAAAATGACTAAAACACACTTGGACATATGTTCAAGATAGTAAAATTTCAAGGGTAGTTAAGTAATTATATTGTGCATGAAAAGATGAAAGGTAAAAAAAAAAAACTTTTAACCCCTAATTTTATTTTTTAAGAGTAAATTAATAATTCCATTATGCAACAAAAATATTAAGAAACATATTTTCCCCATTTAACTTGGTAATGCCAGTTGAACATTATAAAAAGACCATTTTGCCTCTTGGTTTGTGCTTCCTTGACTTGTATTGTAAAAGGCAAAAACATCATTATATCGTAACAATCCATAGTGCAATGAATCTTAACATACATGGTGTTTTATCGATGACCCTTATATTTTTTACTAGATCATTGTCTCACGCTATGTTGATGGTTAGATCAAATTTATTTTTTTAACGTAAGAAACAATATCTAGGCATTACTAAATTTTTTTGGTATAAAGAAAATTTTAAACTATGTAGGAATTGATTTGATATGACTCGATTGTCATGACGGGTCCAAAGACAATCTGGATGATCGATGAAAATGTAGTTTAAGTCAAAATAAATATTTAAGATGAGATTGTTTTAATAAATATTAAGACGACAATACATTGCATCGATTCGGATCAATTTAAGTTAACTTACCAATCTGCATACTAAGTCATGAGATCATGATAACCCCATAGAAATCAAATCAAAATAAATTATGAAACTTAATTTCCAATAAATTCAATATTAAAAGATGGAACTAAAAAAAATTTAAAAAAGATAAAAAAATTAACCTGGGTTAATCTGTTAAACCCACGACTCGGTTCATGAGATTAGAATAACCCAATAGAAAGAAAATTAAAATAAATTATATAGTTCAATTCTTAATCAACCCAGATCTGAAAGATGAAATTAAAAAAAATGATTAAAAAATAACACAAATAAATGACTCAAGTCAACTAAGGTTAATGTACAAAACTCGTGACTTAAATAACGAGATGGAGATAACCTTATAAAAGCATACCGAAAACATTTCACAAAACTTAATTTCCAATTAATTCAATATTGAAAGATGATTTGAAATTTTTTTTTTAAAAAAAACACTCAAGTCAATTAAGTTAACTTATTAACCTGTGATCGTGGTCATAAGTTTGAGATAATCTCATAAAAAAAATTAAAAAAATTATGAAATCCAATCTCTAATAAATCTAATATTAAAAATTAAAAATAAATAAATTAAAATAAATAAATAAAGAAAGTAAAGATTAAAAACACTATTATAGTAAATAGTTTTGAAATGAGCATTATATTAAAAACTCTTTTTTCCTTAATTTTTTAATAATTAATAATAATTTTAGAAAAGTAGTGCGCTCGGTGATCCAAAAAAAAAAAAAAAAAAAATCTTTCAATGTTGTCCCCACGACCAAGCAACTTAGACAAGCACTAATTAGTGGGGCACATAATCCACTCCTGTGTGTAAAAATATCTGATAACGTATTAATAGTAATGTTTAATTTTTAAATTATTTTTTATTTAAAAATATATTAAAATAAT
>Ga0325410_1008309_pt1 | contig 11252 bp, 6 predicted proteins | sample PopdelMetagenome_16_FD_206182 | JGI IMG/M metagenome (GOLD analysis project Ga0325410, IMG submission 206182) | Populus deltoides microbial communities from Bellville, Georgia, United States - Xylem-PdIQD-R3 | ecosystem: Host-associated > Plants > Phyllosphere > Stem > Wood/Secondary xylem...
TCTTAGCATTCTAATTTAATCATAAAAATTACCTAATTAAACTCTGTTGGTTTTGTCTGCAGTCCTACTTCTTTTATCGATAATAACTTTCAACCAACTTTTAATATTTTTTTCTTAAATGATGGGAACATTATATAAAAATTTAATTATAAATGAAACATATTTTCTCTCTTGTGATTAGCCTAAACAAATGCTTTACTTATGAAACGAAAGAGCATGGCTTAACTGTTTGGTGTGGTGTATGTTTGGTAACGTGAGTATAGTATTTTTTTTAATTGAAAATATATTTAAATAATATTTTTTATATAATTTTTTGGAATAGAAATATTAAAATCATCAAAAAAATATTATTTTGATACTTTTTTAGTAAAAAAAATTAAAAAATACTTTAAAAAATAAAAATTATCACAATCCCAATTTTGCAGCACATTTGCACTTTTAAAAATATTAATTTTTTTTTGAAATTATTTTAATGAATTGATATTAAAAATAATTTTTAAAAAATAAAAAAAATATTATTTTAATATATTTTTAAATAAAAATAACTTAAAAAAAAAACTGTTAAAAAGTTGGAATAATTCAAATCAGCACCAAATTCAAGGGATCATTAAAAGGAAAGAGACTTTTTTTACCTCAATGAGCAATCCAAATAGGGAAGGCTTTTTTTTTTTTTTTTTGTGGGGGCGCCCCTTGCAAAAATCATGAGTGCACGCGCCAGTGGAGCAATGTGGGAATGGTATGAATCCACCGCACGCAATCTACAGTGAATTTACAGCCGTTAGATGCTGATAAGAATGATACCACATGGTACCGTATAATAATATAATATACCATAAATACCCTCTCTCTTCACGGTCTTGCTCTCTAGTCATCCCACATGCCATGTAATTCGGACACCACTTTATTATTCTTCTTTACCCACACTCTTCTAGCTAATCTATAGCCGCCCCAGCTCTCACAGTCAAATCCATCGTTGACCGTCCACGCCCCCCTTGCCTTCCCATTTACTCCCCCACCATCTCCTTCTCTGTATAAAACCACCCCCCCTCCTCTCTCTTTTTCATGCTCGCTTCCTTTTTCAAAAAGTAAAAGCTACAAGAAGGTTTTTTCTTTAATTATGGCGCCTAGAGAGAAGACTGCTGCCGTTAAAGCTAGCGGAGGCGGAGTTGGTGGTGGTGGAGGAGGAGGCAAGGAAGTGCATTTTAGAGGAGTGAGAAAGAGGCCGTGGGGAAGGTACGCTGCCGAGATAAGAGACCCGAGTAAGAAGAGCCGGGTTTGGCTTGGCACTTTCGACACGGCGGAGGAAGCTGCACGTGCCTACGATACTGCCGCACGTGAGTTCCGTGGCTCTAAGGCAAAGACTAACTTTCCATATCCATCATGCGAGAACGTTAAGAAAAACGTTCTCTCTATCGACAACAACAAGAAAGCTGCCAGCAAGAATAACAGTGGTGGTGGTGTTGGTGGTGGTAATAATAATCAGAGTCCCAGTCAAAGTAGTACCGTGGAGTTTTGTAGCAGTGATGCACCGTTGGATCTTAATCTTGGTCCCGCTGTATCCACCGTTAGATTGCCGTTTCAGCCGATGGCGATGAATCATCAACAGGTGGTTTATTTTGATGCATTGATGAAGAGTCAGTACCGAAGGATGGTTTTCGATCATGGGTATCATCATCATCCTAACCAGCCGGTGGTTTTTTCTTGCGGTGGGGTCTTGAGTGATTCTGATTCATCCTCTGTCGTTGATTTGAACCATCAAGATGTCAAGACTCCGAGAAGATCTGTTGATCTTGATCTTAACCTTCCTCCCCCACCGGAGATTGCATGATTTTTTAGAAAAAATTTTGGCCTTTTTTTATTTTTATATTAGAGAAGATTAGAAAAAGACCCGCAAAAAAAGAGAGGTTAATTATGTGATCTGTTAGTTTTTTCTTTTTCTTTTTCACGTATGTGAATACGTATTGGCAGATCTCTTTTTTAGCAACAGTGAGGGAAACTCTGTTTCTTTCCTGTTGTTTGTTGAAAAACACTGTATCACTCTTTTTATTGAACTCTTTAATCAATAGATTATAACCTTAAATTCTCCCAATTTTCTGCTAATTTATTTTCTTGTCGCCGGAGTTTGTAAGAACAAGGAACCGTCGGCCGTGAATGTGTCCGTACGGCCAGCACGAGTATCGGTTTCTGTTGTTAAGATCGTGATTGTTTTTGGAGAGAGCGTGTAAGTTGATAGTGATATAAGTAGGAATGCCCTTTTACCCAAGTGGTTTTGTCTTCATTGGGAGCGCTAATTGGGACAGATGTCATCATCATAGCAACTGGATTGCAGTGATATTGTTGTTTGTTTTTGGCGTCATCTTTATTCCCTGTTGGGAAATAGGGTTTGGTGTCTTTAATTTTGTTTTTATAGGTTGAATTTTTATTATATATATTTATTTATTTTTGTTGGAAAAAACTGGAGTGAATTGATGGAATACCTCCTTTGCCCAATTATGCAAGAAAACCACTATTTGAAAACAGTGTGATGTTGTTCATATGTCTGGTTGCTTTTGCCTTCCTTCTGCAGGTAATGAAAGCAATTGATTTACAGTTTTACTTGCCAAGCAACCCATGCAATGCTGTGTGCCACTTCTTTTAATTTAAATGTTCTTCTTGTATTTTTTTTTTTATTTTATTTTCCCAACATATTTCAAGTCTCTCAATTTCTTTCAACCCAGCTATTTTATCTAGTTTTTTAAATACTATGCTAGTTTTTAAAAAAAAATCAAAAGTTTGAAGCTTTTGTGGAAACCAGCAGCCTTAGCTTGTACAGTGAGATAAGTTTGGACTTCGATTTCAATTCATGATTACCCTTCTTGACTAATAAGAGGATAAAAACGATTTAGTGGCAGCTAGGGTTTGGCAGTGTTTGGCAAATGATTTAGACCCTCTCTTTTTTTTTTCAACAATAAAAAAGATATTCTCTTCAATTAAGGTACGGAGGCGTAGTGGCCATGCCTTGCTTTATAGAGAGCACGGCTTTTTTGACCGGAATGTAAAAAGAAAAACTTTGGAATGGAAACAATTATACAGGATGTTCGAGCCCTCCCCTTTTGGGTTCCTTTTGTTCGACTTATCATGCTGCCCTAGTCTCGACGATTCTTCACCAGAAGGGTAAGTTGATGACAGATTGGAGTTGCCTTTGCTCTCGTGGAAATCCAGCATACACGCTCCATAATCACACAAGGAAAAATATGGACTTGCTTGAGAAAGCAAGTTCCTCGAACTAACAAAATTGAAAAGAAAAAATAGAATTGACTCGGCTATTAGAAAAACGCTTTAGACAAACGTTATTGTATGTGTAAATCCCTCTTTGTAACTCGAGCGGGTTACCTGTGATCAAGAAATACTCTCTCTTTGCCCGTCGGCCGTCATGACCATGGAAGAATTCAGGAGGCGGTCAAGATGAGGGTAGGCATTCGATAAATTCGAAGAAAATATTGCCATTTCAAAGCATCTCTTAAATTATTCAAGAACAAATTCCCAACTTTACTCCAAAATTTTCAATTAGCTAGAAAATATTAGGCATGATAGTACACAAGTTTTCGAAGTCTTGACTGAGCAATAGTAGAGTTATAAAAATTACAAGCCCGTTAACTTTAAGATTTTATAAATAAATAAGTACATAAGTAAAAATATATACACAATTCAGGTAATTGGGTAACTCGAAATCCCTTTTGTTTTACCTGAATTACTCGAAATAAATCCAAGATAATTCCCCGAACAGCCCGTTTTTCAAAAATCTTAAGAACTTATTACCCTAATTGATTCGGATGCTTTGGATTTCTTTGAATAGTGCTCGCCCGTGATCAAGTGTGTCCTGCCTCGTAAACTTTGAAAAGCTTCCCCAATCCTCCTTGTTCTTGTAAAATCTTTCAAGACATGTTTACGAGATGGCTCTCTAGAGGCGGCCGTTGTACACTCTGATAATTTATGTTTTCTAAATTGTTTTTTATTTAGGAACGATATTAAATTAATATTTTTTATATTTATTTTTTTATGGTTATAATATACAGAAAAGGCAGAAAGATATTTTAAGATAATATTAATTAAAAAACACTTTACACTGTGTTCCTAAACACACAAAACTGACTATCGCAACTACAAACAAGACTTTCATTCAGACGGATGGGCTTTTAATTTCATGTCCAAAACGAAATTAATTTTTTTTAATTTAATAAAAGCACGATTTTCTACTTGCTAAAAAAGCATCTCTTCTTTGTTTTTTCTTTTTTCTTTTTTCTTTTGCGGTGTTCGGTTGAAAATAAAAGAAAGAAATTGTAATTCCCGTGGAAAATGTTAATGGTATTTTAGCCAATCGCGAGTGGAAGAAGAATCTGAAAAAAAACAAAAGCGCGTGGAACTAGCGAGCTGCGAAGGAGGAGACCGAAAGGTAATCCATGTTGACTGGGCACATACAAACATCTCGAGATTCGTGTCAGGAATTGCACGTGTTGCAGTGCCGTCCGATCCCGCAAGCGTATGGTGTGTGAAAACATTTTTAATCATTTTCTCCCGACGCGAAAAGGTAAGGTAAGGTAAGGAGACAAGACATGGTCCCACGTGGACGCCAGCAAGCGAAGTGGAAGTGGGGATGCGCGGCTGCCGCTTTATGTGGGTCCCAGTCTTAATAGTCGTCGATATCTATGCATAAGATTTCGCTTTCCCGTTTCTTTTAATTTATTAATTAACAACTTATTATTCTTCCATCACCTTGTTTGTATTGGACTGTATATATATATATATATATATTATATTTTAATTTGTTAATCACGTCACTGAAACTTTATCCTCACGGCTGAACTCCACCAAATTTTGGGTTTAGTTGTAATAAAGTAATGGTGGTGGAGGCTTTGTGTGCATGAATGATCATTTGTCAAGTGTAATCATGAAGTTTGACACGATTAAATCATTAACTAGCAACACGTGAAAATATCTTTTGTTTAACATAATCCTTTTATTTTCTGCTTTTTAATGATCACAATGTTGCCGTGGGTGGGGGAGTAATCTTGCGGGAGATGTTCCGATTCGAGAAACTATATTCGTGATTTATTTTCTACTTCGTTCAAGGTCTATCACTCAGTTATATTTGTCATGATAAATCAGGAATTAAAACAGGTTGATTGGAACTAATTCTTTATTATAATTAAATTTAATTATAATATTTAATTTGAATTCAATTAGTAAATAAATTAAATTTACACGTTTATTAAAAAATAACATTCAATTCATTTTATTTTATATTCACTTATCTTCGTCAAATTTCTTCAAAGATCCTAAAAATAAAAGGGCTAAATAAGTATTTTTAAAAAATTAGTTTTGCCATGCCAATCCTTAATAGTCTAAAGAGTTCCATTCCAAACATGAATTTTCATTAAAATTTATAAATTAAATTCAATTTAGAGAATTTCAAATATACTATACTGTAAATACGTCGCACTCGCTACATTAGATTTATAAGATAATCCGTTGTTATACGCCATGGAAGACGTATCGTTATAAAACATTTTTCGGGAGCATTGCAAAGCTGTCTAGCATTTTGACCTGTATTTCTATATTGACTTAAGAGACACAACGCCATTATTGTCATCTAACATCAGATGAACATGTTTCTCGTCTGATTGATATTTAGTCAAGTGAGAAAAGTTAATTCACATGGATGGCGTCAGGAGCAGGGCGAACGTGTACTGTTTCTTTTTTATTCATATTTTGCACGAAAATGGCGTGGGAATTTATACTATCCAGCTATTTGTGTACTGTTTGAATTTGGACGGATCCCGGATTCATCCTCTAAAAAAAACTCTTATGTTCAAGGTATAGAACATGAGATTCGATCCAAGCTCAAGCTCAAAAACAAATGGATTACTAGGTGTTCGTGAACGTGGGGGTATTATTTTTTAAAATAATATTTTTAATTTTTTTAAAAAATATTTTTGATATTGATATATATTTATAAAAAATTATTTTTTTAGAATGCAATTCCAAACCGATTCTATGAATTATGAAGTGTATGAACTCAAGCATAAATTACACCTCTTTTAAGTCTAGACACAGTACATATTTCAATGCTCTAATGAACCTAGGTGGGATGGAGTAGCATTTAAAAAACCTAGTTAACCGAACTAGTTTAAAAACAATTGGATCTTCAACGAAGTCTAATAAAGAATACATCCGAGCAATGACAGAATTCCAAACACATGCATAATACCTTAAAGGCACCAAAGGCCAAATAGGAGATGTCTGACTCCAAATCACTCTGCATACTTTTTATGTAGTTGGTATTTGATACTAAATGGTGATGAAATTAGCTCATAAAATATATATAGTGGGTCTTTCAAGGCTAAATTATATATATTTGAAGTCCATTAGCAGTTGAGGTAAAAAGCATGTTGCATTTTATAATTCATCATTACTATTTTAACATAATATATATTATTAATATGTTTTAAAAACTAATTAAAATTGAATGAGAAATTATTATCAATGAACCCGTGAATTATGAGTAGTTCATGGAATAAGAGCTTCCAAGGATATTCATGAATATGTTTTATGGATTTAAATATTCATAAATTATTTGATGAATTATGAGTAATTTATGAATTATAAACATTCATAAATTGTTTCATTAATTACGAATTCAAATGTAATTTGATCTACTTTGTTCAGAAAAGATCTTTTAAAAATTTAATGTACCTTGATCTACCTTATTCAGAAAAAGTCTTTCAAAACGATAAACCGGCCATAAACACAAGTTCACATGCAAATGACCTTCAAAATTAACCAGGTGAAAGGAAATTAGTACTATATATATATATATATATAAACCCTATTAGTACTAAATAGAAAAATAAAAATAAGAAAACTATTCTCTTTAATTAGAAAAACTAGAAAAAAAAGTTTAAAAACTGAAGTTTTTAAACTAGAAAGAAAAAAATTCAAAAAACTCCCACATCAACGTTTTCCCAAACCAACATGATATTTATTCATAGTTTCATAGACAGGTAAAACTGTAAAAGTTTCTGGTCTACGCCTATGTAGCTCTACAGGAATTAAGACTAAATAAAATGGAGTTATATATATATATATATATAAAGTAGTATTGAAATAGCTTGACCTGTCAACCTGTGAAAAAGATGGGTCAGCTATGATGAGTATGGCATGGATGAGAATGACATATACGAGCGGGGAAGGCATGCATGCATGCATGCATGCATATACCATAACAAGCATCAAGCAACCTTGTAAATAGTTTATTTAATGTAAGTACGGCGCCCAGGCAAGGCGACGAGTCCGATAAGGACAGACAGTTGAGCGCAGGCAGGTCGGCGTGTTAGCTCTAAATTCTGGGTCCCATTCCCCACTACTACTATCAGAGGCGGCAGATTGCCTGGTGATTCGCCACTTTTCACGCAAATAAACAAAATATAAATAAATAAAAAGTAAAGCAAGCAACCGCCAAAATAATAAATAAATAACTTAAAAATAAAAATATAAAAAAGCAGGACTTAACTAGTTATTACTGTTACTATATAATAATTAAATAAAAAAAGGATTCGGTGTGGGGCGGCTGCTGGGTTGCGGCCTTTTTAAGTGGACTTTTTGCTGCCTGATGAGGTGACACCTCCTCTTCCCCCTCTATCTCCTCTTGCATTTTCTTTCTAGGCATAATTCACCTCCCTATCTGGGTTCTAGAAAGTTTCCGCGGCCGCCCTTGTGATTTTTGGAGCGGTTCGTTGGCGGTATAAAAGTTTCTTATTTTCTTAACCTTTTCCACGAATAGGGTATACCACATTGGTGACCCGTTGGTGCTGTGGGCGGATCTTTTTTTTTTTTATTTTAAGCTTGAAGTTTATACAAGTATTTTATCAAACCAAAAAAAAAAGAAAAAAAGGAATTAAAACTCGTCTATCACTTGACTTGACTTGTGCTTTGTTAAGCGATGCCAGCCCTTCTTCCCGTACCCCCTCATTATTTTCTTTCATGTCTGGGAGCTGGTAAGCCATTATTATTACAAATCACAGCACCAACTTTCAATATCTTGACCCATTTATTGACTTGTCGTTTAAGTCGTTGTAGAAAACCCCAGCACACAACTTGCAAGGCAAAATAAACGACGAGGCTCGTTGAATAAGGCATCCGAGACGATTTCTTTCTCCGGTTAGTGGTTAAAAGAAGCATTAAACAATACGTGGAGTGTGGAGGGCTGAAGTGAAGATCTAGATCGCTTTCTTGGGCGAGAAAATATGCAAACCAACGGAGAAAGTAGCTGGATTGAATTGCAGGCTTGCAGCAGCTTATTAGTCAAAAAAAAGATAAAGGAATTGCATTTACTTCCACAATCAAGCAAGACTTTGCTCCTTGAGCACCAAGGGCAGATGTGGGTGCCACCCACAATTGACCTAATTGTTTGGAGTTGATTTGTTAACAATTTTTATATGGGTGCTTAAACTTTGTGCTTACGTTATTGTTATTTGTTACTTTAATGGGAGGTGTGTAATCATATTATAAAGCAGGGTTTGTGATTTGAATCTCTTATGGCGGAAAGGAAGATTAATCACTAATTTTCTTATAATTTTATCACTAAACTGTTCTGTTCTGCGTAGATGATCCATTATATATATATATATATATATTCAATAAAATTTAGCTGGTTGTTCGACGATTGATTTAAAATATATTATTTTAATATATTTTCAAATAACTTATTATATATGTTATATGATATAATGCCTCTTAACACCTATTCTCTCTATGCAGACCTAAGCTGATGGTCAAAGGTTCAAGCTTTTCTTGAACCATATCGCTTAAGCCCATGTACAGGAGACCATATCCCTTGTCTGTTCCCGTCGCCGATCACTTGACTTGGCAGGGAGGGAAATAATTGAGAGAGAGAAAAAGGAAAGTGAATCAATCCAACTATCTCCATGTATGTCAGGCAGTATTTAAGATTGATGTGGATTTTTTTTAAAATATTTTTTATATTTAAAAATTTATTGATATAATTTTTTTATATTTAAAAATATTTTTTAAATGTAAAAACAAATGCTAGTACTATAGTGAAACACATAAGATCATTTCTAACGATGGTATATTGAACAAATAACCTGAGATGGTTGCTTGAAGGTTAGGATATTTTTTTTTAAGTGGATTATAATTCAAGAATTCATAAGAACATTAAAAAACTACAATTTTTAGGATTCGCTGATCGTTAATAAAATATAATATTCAGTGTCAACTTTATATAAAAAATAAAAAAAATCATGTAATTCATTGTAATACTTTAATGTAAAATTCAAAATCATCAGGAGTCATACATGTTTTTTTTTTTAATCAGAATTTTAATAGTAATTTGTAGTAATAAAAAAGTTGCACTACTATCAAGTACTAAAAATATAGAAACAGGTAGATTTTTTCTAAGCAAATGCGATTTTATTTATTTATTTATTTATTATTATTATTATTATATAAAAAAACAGAGAGAGAAAAGGAAATATAAATATAAATAAACATAAACCAGAGAATAGTTACTGTCTGTTTCGTAGTTTGTTATTGTCGTAAATGCAAACAGTACTACCTTAAAAAAGAAGAGGAGGATGAGGATGAGGAGGAGGAAGTCTGTTTAATTTTGGTGGCAAGGAGAGAGAGAGAGGGACAGGGACAGGGACAGGGACAGGGACAGGGTAAAGGTGGTTGTAATGGGGAGGGTATTTGCAGTAGGATTAGATGCAGAAGGTAATGGTTCTCGCAGGTGCAGGTTCTGCGACACCCCTCTTGCTCTCGGTGATCATCTCCTCTCTAGGGTAACTCATTCCGTTTTTTTCTTTCTTTTTGTCCTTTCTTTTTTTAGTTTTGATAATAATTAGTTAAAAAATTGAATTTTTTTGAGATGATTGAAAGATGGATTGAACTGATCATTTTGAAGAGAAGAGGAATGATTTTCTAGGGTAAGTTGGGTTCTTCTGTAATTTGGACTAAAGGGAAGCAATTTGAATTCTTTTTTTCTGGGTTTGTTTCCTTACAGAAGATTTAGATGTTGGGTCTTGCATGCATGGCATGGATTGTAGCTTTTCGTGTATTTGGGTTTAATTTTGCTCCGGCCTAAAATGCAGGATTTTTTAGGACAAGTTGCATGCTTTTATAAATTCTGGGGCGCAAGTTTATTGCCAGTGTTTATATGATCTGACTGGCTGGATTTTGTAATGCGTAAGTTCTTATAATCTCTTGCTTTAGTTTGCAAATATTTTTTGGAGTATGATTTCGTTTTTTGGCATTCAGTGGGTAGAGAACTGGGTGAATGTTATGTTTTGCGGTGGGGGAGGGTGGGAGCAGGTTGTTTCTAATGACCAATTCCTAGCTGGCCTTTGATGAAATGCACATTTGGTGTGGTGTTTTAATGACCATTTTGTTGTTTCCTGTAAATGAGATCTAGCCATCTACTGCCTAGATGGAGAGACAATCAATAATGCTGCTTGTTTTGAAGTTCTCTTATGCATAGTTATTAAACCAGGCTTGGGGATCAACTTGGGGCAAGGCACGGGTCTGTCGGGTTAGTATGAATTGATTTATTTTTTTAAGTTTTAAAACGATATTGTTTTGAAAAAAATTAACAGGTTTTGAGTGGGTTGTATTTTTTACTAAGTTATATCAGGTCAACTCTTTATTTATTGTGAAGCGTGGTCCAAACCGAGTTTAACAACCATGATTTATTAGAATTGATAAGTGAAATAACTAATAAAATTTCAATTTTTTTTCTTTCATTCAGCATGAAAAATCTGAGTGCATGCTCTATGTCAAATATTAACCTTTTCCCTTCCTCCAGGGTCAATATATCAGTTGGGCCACCTGAGGAAAAAAGGGAATATATTACCAAGATGATTATGCAATCAGATTTACCACATGCTTTCCCCTGAAAATAAAAATTGCAGATATACATATACTATGCCTCTCGGTCACGCCTACCCACCTGAAGTTGCCTTCCCTCAGCCCAAAAGGACTCAACAGCTCCATGGACCTTTTGTTTCTCCGAGAGAAGTGTAGTGGGAATTAGGAACATGTTGTTGTCGAGAGTATATTTTTCAATGGAAACACAAACATTTTAGATCTCTATCGAGCAGGTTGTAATAATTGATTTCATTCGAGGTGCATCCATCCCCAGGGAGAATGTTTTTATTTAAATTAATTCCATCCATCATGCTCAGATTTGCTGTAGAATT
>Ga0325410_1008310_pt1 | contig 11251 bp, 17 predicted proteins | sample PopdelMetagenome_16_FD_206182 | JGI IMG/M metagenome (GOLD analysis project Ga0325410, IMG submission 206182) | Populus deltoides microbial communities from Bellville, Georgia, United States - Xylem-PdIQD-R3 | ecosystem: Host-associated > Plants > Phyllosphere > Stem > Wood/Secondary xylem...
TTTTTTTGAAATAGACAAACCCTATCTACAGTAAGAATCACACGTGCGCCACACGTGCTGGAGGCGCTGGTCCCCTCTTTGTCTTCAAAAATTCAAAATCTCCTACACAACATGAAGTCCTTCAAATTTACTCAACTCTAAACTCTTGTCTCTCTGTCTCCTCCACTTCACTCTCTCTCTATCCTTTTTTTTTTTTTTTGTAACATTACAAAAAGTGATTTGGTTCTAATAATCTTCTTAATTGCTTCCGTTTCTCTCTCTAATCCAAAACGTTTCAATTTGAATTTCTTTTTCTTATTTCGCCCAGAGAAAGCAAAAAGGGGGCAAATAAATCAAGAATCTCTCTCTTTATAGAAATACAGAAACGGAGAGAGGGAGAGGGAGTGTGTGATATGAACAACGGAATGGGAAGGCAGAGATCTCATCATCAAAGACAGTACTCATCTTCTGATAACAACAACAACAGCAACAGCAACGGCAACGGCAACGGCAACGGAATGTTTCTGGAAAATGGGAGATGGCTTCAATCTGCTGGTCTTCAGCACCTTCAAAATAACAACTCTTCCTCCTCCTCTTCCTCTTCTGTAATTCCTCCTCTTCAGGTTTTATTCCTTTCCCCTGATCTTTTAATTTCTTCTTCTTCTTCTTCTTCTTCTTCTTTTTATACTTTTCCCATTTTGCTTTGAGTCTACTCTCTTTGTTTGCTTTCTCATAAAACAACGGGGCTAGTACAAATTTTGAATCTTGGAGTGTTTTGTGAAATGTTATTGGTTTCTTAAGGATTTTCTTTTTTCTTTTTCTATATATATATTTGCCTTAGATCGGGAGTTGACTATAATGGGTGTTCGATGGAATGGAAAATACAGATCTGGTCCTTTTGATTCCCTTGCTAATGCAAGTAAAGTAAAGAGAACATGAGTAAAACTGAACAGAACTTCTTTTTTCTTTTTATTTTTTAACAAAATGGTGATTTTCCTTTATTGGGTGCTGCTGTGTCTCAACAATGGTGGAACTGGATGCAGGACTATAATCTCTATGGTGGTGGAGGAGGAGGGCAGGCATTGAGAATGTATGGGAATGCGCAAAGCAGTTTTAGTAGGGGAAATGAGTTTTATTCGGAGCCAACAACACCTCCTGTTAGTTCAAGAGCTTCGAGCCGGAAGAAGAATGGGGAGGACTCACCAAATGAGTTCAGTCCTGGGCTCTTAGATCTGCATTCTTTTGACACCGAGTTGCTTCCCGAGGTGGGTAACCTGTCATTTTCTAGTGATTCAGTAATGCGGTTTTGGATGTTTGAGTGATTTGTACGTTAATGGGGCATCCAACAATTGCATCTATCCATCTTCCAATCAATTAAACTTCTACTTTTTCCATTTTTTTTATATTTTCTTTTTTACCAATATGGAATGAATTTGAGCTTGAATATTTGCACTAGCATCGAACTCTTCTGTTTCAAGAATCGATGTTCTAGCTACTTTCAAATTTATAAGTGCTTCTAAACGATATTCTGATTTTTGGGTTCGGTGGCTAATGAAGAACATCTTGTCTTGCATCTAATAAAAGATTTTTAAATCCCAAGCCCTTATGACTCTTTTGTGCATATTTGGATTTGGAAAACATTTCTTGAAAAATAGAGAAGAGCTTTACGTTTTTGAAACCAGTTCCATTCATAACCAAACACTTGCATTACATGGATTTTGTGATTTTCCAAAAATTGAAAATACAATTAAAAAATGAAAAGGTGAATCTTCTTTATTTTGTTGACATGCGCACAAACTTTTCAAAAGAAGTTGAAGGTAGTATACATGTCGTTGCATCAAGAAACAATGATGATATTGTGCCGGCTCTTTAGCACTCCATCACATTCACACAATACGCTTTGCTCCTTAGTCTTGAATAAATAATTTGGGATTTCACAATGCAGTTTGGTGCTATGACTTTTTCTCCATTTTTATGCTAAGCTTTCTGTATTTCATGGTTAGTTGCAAGTTCCAGGCTTGTATGATGGTTCTTCTCTTTTTCATCCTGTTCGAGGAAGAAGCTTTGATGATTCTTACCCTTACATTTCAAACAATAAACAAACTGGCAGAGCTCCTGGCTTGCCTGATAACAACCTCCTGAAAAGCTTTGTTGCAGACAAAGAGAAGACAAGTTCTGTTGCAAAGATCAAAGTAGTGGTATGTTTCTTTTTTGATGTTGTTTCGTTTACCTGTATTTGTTGACATCTCCCCTGTCTTAAATACAATGCTTACCAGGTTAGCCATTGTTGGCAGCTTTGTGAACCTTGATAATTCTCTCCGCATTTCATTTATAGAGGAACATGATTTACTGGCAGTGTTAATAATGTTTCTTCTTAATGCAGCATCTGACTTGCTTGTAAGAATGTCTTTAAACATTAATATTGTTATGACAAGTGATGTTTTCTAATGCAGGTGCGCAAGAGACCATTGAATAAAAAGGAACTGGCAAAAAATGAAGAAGATATTATAGACACACACTCCAATTCTCTGACAGTTCACGAGACTAAACTTAAGGTAACTGTTACAACACTTTTGAAGAAGTCAGATAAATATTAGGCAAATCACTGACAGCTGATCAAGGATCTTTGTCTCCCAATTGGTCCTTGACAATATAAAATGAATTAACACAGGATGAAGTTCATCAAACAAAATAGTTGGGCCAAATTCATCAATGAAGACATTTAGGAGTAGATATTAGATACATAAAACAACAAGAAAAGAGGTTCAAATGCAATCTTAATGGCCACAGTTCTCCTAATGATTATTTTAGCCTTATCTATAAGAACCTTGATTTTTCCATTTTTTGTTCAATTTGATGTTTTGCTCTCCCCTGTTGTTTATTGATATTTCAATTAATAATTCTTCTATAGATTTGTAGAGTTTTTTCCTATGATAAGTGTCTTGGTAGTAATTCTGGATATCAATATTCAACAGGTTGACCTAACAGAATACGTTGAGAAGCATGAATTTGTCTTTGATGCAGTGCTCAATGAGGAGGTCTCGAATGATGAAGTGAGGAAAATTCTCTTCATAATGAACTAATGAATTTCATAATTTCATAATAATGCTAGTGTTCTCATAGCTTATGCGGGATTTACTTAATCTCTTTAGGTTTATCATGAGACAGTGGAGCCCATAGTTCCAATAATTTTTCAACGGACCAAAGCAACTTGCTTTGCATATGGGCAAACAGGTGAATTGCTGTCTCTGAAATATAAGATGGATGCTTTTACACGCTTGCTTTTGGAAACATCTTTTTTTTGTTGTTGTTGAATCTAGCAAATTCTAATATAATAATTCTTTGTTGTTGTGTTCTTTTTCTACTTTTTTATAACTTTTCTTGGCAAGTTTATTCCATAATCCTGTGATTTTGTACTGAGGATTAATGTTTTTTGTATTTGCTCTTGAATTACCTAACTTTGATATGTTTTGTGCCTTCTCTTTATCACAATGCTTGATGACTTGATGGATAAACAATTTGGACTTTATCATTATGTATTTTCTTTTGTTGCTTTATGTATTTTTCATTTTGTATGGCCTGCTCACATCACAGTGATTTGCTCTAAAATTATTAAAATCAAAATCACAAATTTTGTTTGCACCTGCTAGTTTATAACGTCTTCCACCCATGTTGGTGAGAACCTCATATCATTTAACACAACTAGATTGTTGCTGTAAAACCAGCTTACTTGTTTTTTTTCCCCTTATTCAGGGAGCGGAAAAACCTATACTATGAAGCCTTTGCCCCTTAAAGCATCTCGAGATATCTTGAGGTTGATGCATCATACTTACAGGAACCAAGGGTTTCAGCTATTTGTGAGCTTCTTTGAAATTTACGGAGGAAAACTATATGATCTTCTAAGTGATCGGAAGTTAGTTGACCTGCCCTTTCCTTTTCTTTTACATACTTTTCACTTTCTGAATTTGCTTAAATTTGAGACGTCTCTTTGTGCAGAAAACTTTGCATGAGAGAGGATGGTAAGCAGCAGGTTTGTATTGTGGGTTTGCAAGAGTACAAAGTATCAGATGTAGAGACCATTAAGGACCTCATTGAGAAGGGAAGTGCCACAAGAAGTACTGGCACAACTGGTGCAAATGAAGAATCCTCCCGTTCACATGCCATACTACAGCTTGCTATCAAGAGATCAGTTGATGGCAATGAGACAAAGCCTCCACGCCCCGTTGGCAAGCTCTCCTTCATAGATCTTGCAGGAAGTGAGCGTGGTGCAGATACCACAGATAATGATAAACAAACAAGGTATGTCCACTCCCTTATCTTGGTGGTATTTTTTTGCCACTGTTGATCATACAAGTTGGGCAATTTAAGGTTTCTGTTTCATATTATGATAGTGAGGAACACTCAGGAATATAATGCATATGGAGCTCAGTGTACCATTCGGAAATAGTGTTTGGCATGAGATATTTTTCCATGTGCAGCCTTGCATTATCTTAGGGAAGTAGAAATTGATATTTTCACTGATCATACTGGATTGAACAACCAGCCAATAAAAAAGGGATTGTTTAATCAATTGCTTGATAATAAAATTATCCTTGGGGAATATAGTTACAAGGCAATAAGAAATGTAGATATTTCAATGTTTTCTATTGTGTTTTATTTATGTAATCTGTCCCTTTCACCACTTAATGACTTGTAAAGTTGATTTCTATTTCATAGTGTTTTCATCTCTAGTGTTCAGTTCATGGTTTACTGACCTTTCTTTATATGCTTTACTGACCCTTCTTTAATTTGGGTGGGTGGGTTTGTTTGATTTGGTTGTTTCATATATATGATGCAGGATGGAAGGTGCAGAGATTAACAAGAGTTTACTTGCATTAAAGGAGTGCATAAGGGCACTTGACAATGACAAGAGTCATATTCCTTTCAGAGGCAGTAAATTAACTGAGGTTCTAAGGGATTCTTTTGTTGGCAATTCACGCACTGTTATGATATCATGCATTTCACCAAGCTCAGGATCATGTGAGCACACTCTTAACACCTTGAGATACGCTGACAGGTACATGAAAATGATTTCAGTTGCAAAATGTTTATGGTATGATTTAATCTGTTGCGAATCTTTCATACTGAATTTGCTAAGTTTTCACTCCAGGGTGAAGAGCCTTTCAAAAGGGAATGCTTCTAAGAAGGATGTTTTATCCTCAACTTTAAACCTAAAGGAATCAACTACTGTTCCCTTGTCCTCAGTTTTACCTGTTGCATCCACATTTGAGGACGATGCAAATGATGCATGGCCAGAACAAGATGAAAGAGATGATTTTGATGCATCAGAAGAAGATTCTTATGAACAGGAGAAACCAATATGGAAGGAGAATGGGAAGCTAGAGCCATACAATCTTTCCATTTCAGAGGATAAAATACAGAAACCCAATGGTCAGACAAAATGGAGGGATATGCATTCAGATAATGATTTGAATGTGTTGCTACAGGTGATTTAGAAAAGAATAATTACTTAATGCATAAATTCTTTGAATGTGCTAAAACTGAAATTTGTTAACATTATTTTCTGTTGCATGCTCTCAGGAAGAGGAGGATCTTGTAAATGCTCATAGAAAACAAGTGGAAGAGACTATGAACATCGTGAGAGAGGTCTGTGATCTGGCCAGAGCATTCTTCATTCATTTTTTATTAGTACTGGTTTTGAAGGAAAAAAAATGTCCAAGGGCTTGTTACGAGTGAATATAAATGTTATTTACAATCTCGCAGGAGATGAACCTGTTGGTTGAAGCAGACCAACCAGGAAATCAGCTCGATGATTACGTTGCTAAACTGAATGCCATTCTTTCTCAGAAGGCTGCAGGTATACTGCAGTTACAGAATCGTCTGGCACACTTCCAGAAGCGTTTGAAGGAGCATAATGTTTTATTATCTTCTTCTGGCAACTAGATTCATGTGGAAGTGCATGCAGTTATTACCAATGGATGCTTCTTTTATTAGCTATTGCAATATTACTGGCCTGGTTGTGGATTTGGTTACACAGTGCTCGAAATCTGGCACCTCATGCAGCAGTTTGTTGGATGATTCACTGGCCATTATGCTCTATGTGGTTTTAGGGGTTGGAGATTGAGAGATCAAAAGGATACCGTTAATCCTTCACATGATACTGTCTACAATTTTTCGTCCTCATTCTCTCCAACAAGTTATAAGTAAGCTATAGGGTTTACATGCCCATCTGGCATGCTTTTGTAAAGCTATGGAGCAGTGTAATTAGATTCATTAATTAAATTAAATACTTCCTGCCTTCTATTCATTAATGTAAAATTGCTTCTCACTCTTGTTTGCTGCTATACCAAGTTATGTTTGAGTGTTTTGGAATTACAGCAATTTTTGTTTTTTTTTTATATGTTTTACTTGATAAAACATTAAATTAATATTTTTTTAGTGTTTTTTTATTTATTTATAATTTCGATGTCCTGATGAAAAGAAAAAAAGCAATCTAAACCTTGATATAAAAGTCCTAACCAATCCAAGGGCATTCTTTGCCCATCGCAAATTCCTGCTCAAACAGTCTTAACTAACTCTCAGGCAAAAAAGGTCATTATAGTCATATCGGACTCCCTTTCCCGCCACTTCCCATCCTTTTCTGTTAATAGAATTCGGCAGCCCACTCTTCACTTCTGCTCTCAAAAACGAAGGAAAACCACAGAGAAGGGAGGTAAGAAAGAGAGAGAGACTGAAGGAAAGAGCTAGAGAAGATGTTGACATCGATCTTTGGAATAGGAAACATTAGGAAACTGAGCCTTCTTGTATTAATTCTTTGCATTTTGATCTCTGTCAAGAACCAAAATGCAGAGATCAAGAAGAGCTCGTCATCATCAAAAACTGCAGTGAAATGGCCATATTCATCTTGGGATTCCTTTCCTTCCGTATACTTGTCTCCTTTGACATCTATGGAAGACGATGATGAAGAAGTATCATGGCATTCAAACCGGTCTCTTGAGTATGATTTCTATCGTGATTCGTGCCCACAGGCAGAAAGAATCATTCGCAGGGTGGTTCATGAGCTTTACAGAGTCAACTCCAGTGTAGCTCCTGCTCTTCTAAGGCTCGTGTTTCATGATTGTTTTATTGAGGTAGATGATTTCGATCTTTCTTTTTGTTGATTCCTAGGGGGTTAGTCACTGCTTAATTATTCATCATGTAGTACGACGAAGGTTTTAATTTTTCAGCTTTGGTTGGCAATTCTTTCATGGTATCTTTTGCTTACAAATCTTGATCGAAGACTATTTTGATGTTAAGTTCTTTCTTGTGGATTTTTGTTTCGGAAGCTTTCAGATTTGAAGTGATTCTGATTAAGTAAAATTTCGTCTATGTTTCAGTGATCTTCGTTTTTATTACAAGTAGACCTGAGTTCTTTTGTGAATCTTTTCAGGGGTGTGATGCATCTATTTTGTTGGATGCTGCTACAGGCATTGATTCCGAGAAAGACTCTCCTCCCAATAAAAACTTGAAGGGATTTGATATAATTGACAAAATCAAATCAAAGATTGAAATGGTGTGCCCAGGAGTTGTTTCTTGTGCTGATATCGTTGCTTTAGCAGCCAGAGATGGTGTTGTTCAGGTATAAACATCATTCTGTTTCCTGTTTCTCCTTCACTGCTTTCATAATCTTACTATTGAATTTTTGAATTTCAGGCTGGTGATCCATTCTATCCACTGTATACTGGCAGGAGGGATGCTATCCATTCTTTCCGAGATGTGGCAACGTCTAAGCTTCCTTCACCCAATGCTGATCTATCCGAAACCCTAGCATCTTTCGCATCTAGGGGTTTTGATGAAAGAGAAACAGTCAGTCTCCTGGGTACCAATCTTTCCTTACCATACGAAGGAACACAGAAATCTTTTTATAAATCACTGTTCCTATATTGCTCTTATCAGAATCTATGCTTTCCTCTTCTCTCCTGCTATCATCTGATGTGTTTTCTTATTTCTATGCTTTAATTTGAACATCTGTGAATAAAATGTCATTAATTCAACTGATGCTTCTGCAAAAGCAGGGCTCAGTTGAGGTGATTTTTCATGCTCTAGTAGAAAACTGGAAGAAAGGCTAGGGCTAAACATTTCAGAAGTATAACTGTGCTGTTCCATTAATCTTCCCTATTGATTGGAATGCTTTTTTTGAAATTAATACATGCGAAATCAAAGCCTCCCTCTAAGAACTGGTTGTGGTTTGTGTTTCGATGAATAGCTTTCTACCTAACATACTTCGCTTTTCTGCTGGTAGTGCCGGTAATTTATCATCTCCAACTTCTGCTACTTGAATAGTTTGGTTATTTCTCTCTCTCGCATTCTTGCTGCAAAAATACAACAGCTTAAGATTTGAATACTTCTAACTGCAACCTTGCCCTTCTTGCAGGTGGTCACAGCATAGGAGTAATCCACTGCAAATTCTTCCAGAACCGTCTCTACAACTTCGGTAGGACTAATTAGCCCGATCCTTCTCTGGATACAGGGTTTCTTAACCTACTGAGATCTAGATGCAATGACAGTAACTCATCGATGGCAGCATCGCCTTCGCCTTCGCCTTCGCCTTCCTTTAAAGCCACACCACCAGCACCGTCGACTTCCTGTGATGGCACCAACTCACCAGCACCAGCACCAGCACCGTCGACTTCCTGTGATGGCACCAACTCACCAGCACCAGCACCGTCGACTTCCTTTGATGGCACCAAGTCACCATCAACAGCACCTTCGCTTTCCTGCAGTGGATCACCATCTTCATCGTCCAGGGCAGCAGAAATGAGGGGCTCCCCATCATCATTGTCAGCACCATCACCTTCCTTGAAAGGTTCAATTTCTTCCCCACCGTCATCATCAACACCTTCATCAGCTTCCTTCGAAGATTCACTGCTTTCCTCACTGGAGGAGCCAGGAATGAATATGGCCTATGAGGGCCCAGGAGTAGATTTTGGCACGTTGTACTACCGCAGTCTTTTGCAAGGTAAAGGAATCCTTTATTCCGATCAGCAGCTAATGGCTGGGATAGATACTGGTATTGGGGTACGAGCATATGCTTCAGACATCTCCTTGTTCCCCCGAGGCTTTGCCCTAGCAATGATGAAGGTCTCGAATCTCAGAGTCTTGACAGGATCAAAAGGCCAGGTCCGGCTCCATTGTTCAAAGGTGGCATGAGAGAATAGTAAGGAGTGAAGGAGACTGTACAAGTTGTCCTACTTTATGCTGTTTTTTCTTTGGCTTTAGCGCTCTTTTGAATTCGGCCTCTGAAGTAGCTTCAAATGTTCAAAAAACCTGGATAGATTTGTGCTGTTACCTTATAAATTCAGTACCCAAATTATGAGCAACCTGCTGTTCTTTACTTGTTGAACAAATGCTGCAAATGGAAGTGATTCTTTTCTAGATAACTGATGGTTTAATACATTAATAGACTCAAAAGGCCTTCATTTCGGCCATTATAGCCACATGGCGTGTGATATCCTACTTGATTAAACCTAAGCCTTTTACGCGGAGATAAAAGTGAAGGTGTCTGTCAGGACCATAAAAAAACACCTATGATGCTTGAAAAAGAATATGTTAAAAACATTCATGGCTAGATATTTAAATTAACAATGCACAGCCCTTAAGTATCTGAAACATGTTTGGTGTCCTTGAGTAAAAAGACAGGCTCAAGCATGGCAATCCAGGTAAACAACATTCTACAGAGATGAATATCAAAAATCATTGTGTAAATTAGACACACTCAGAAGAATACAGAACAGGAAAATTAATATGGAAAATAATCCATATGCAAAAGAAATAACCCACGAACATTGGAATCTATAACCTAATTGATCCGAGTCTTCGCTATGAACTGTTGGTGCTGGCAGAGGCCTTTGGAACAGAAAATTCTGTATACATGTTGGTGAAAAACTTGTCGACAATGTCAAGGTACACAGGGCTTTTGAGACGAGAATAGTAGTGGAGTGCCTCTTCTACATCCAAAACATGTTCTACATCACTCACGTCCATCATTTCCAATTCCTTCATCTTCTGTGCTAATACACAACCGCTTTCATTCATGTTCTTTGAGCTTTTTTCTTCCGCTTTTTGTACTTGGGAAATCTTCTTACTCTTCTCTTCCTTTCCTCCTTCATTCTTCCTCGACGGACTGTTTGCAAGCTTCATCTCACTTTCATCACTCACATCTTCATCTCTCATTGGCTCTTTTGACCCCAAGAAACTATCGCTCTTTCCTTTCGTTGCCTTTTCCAGATCACACTCCCATTCCTTGCAAAAATCAGCATAGTACTGATCTATCCGGTAATTCTTCACATTGCTGCTGCCGCGTGAGAAGGGCTTGAAAGAAGTAGGCTTGGTCAGCTTTTGGTAGCCACCAAAGAAGATGGACTTAAGGTTTTGGAGAGCATTGTGAAAGAACTTCTTGGTCTTATGAATGGATTCTCTTAGCTGCATTTGCTGTTTTAGTATTGTATTGTAGAGAGAAAAGACTCGTTTAGCTCTTAGTGGCTCTGACTGAAAGAACAGACACAGCTCTATTCTATTTGGCTTCTTTTCTTCTCTGAATGTCGTTTCACATGTACAGATAGGAAAGATAAAGACAGCTGAAGGTTCTCAGGGTTACCAAGAGATAAAAGCTATGGGGTTAAAGGCAAGGTTTCACTCAGTGCCTTTTTCTTTTTATCCCCACCCTTCCATCTCTCTCTTCAAGAAGGGAGACACTGAACCATTGGATCTTAAGATGATAGATCAGAAGGCCATTTTGAAGCATTAGGGCTTACTAATCAGTAGTAGATAGTTGGTGTGAACAGAAATCCAAATTATGCCTTTACCATAAACAAAAAGATGTCTGTGCTACTTAAGCAGCAAAAGCTGTTTAATAAATAAAGAGCAAGAGAATAGAAGAGCAAGGAATCCTTCACAGTGATCATGAATGCTTTATATAATTTGACTCTTTGTAGTCTAAAGTGCAGCTGTAGTGATTAAGATGCAAAGCTAAAGGTAGTGGGTTGGTGTAAAAGGTTTATTCCTACAATCCATGCATTCAAGAACCAAATAATAGCAGCTAGCCCTTTTTTGTTTTTTTGAATTTTGGACTCCTTGCTGCTCCCTCCTTCAGAAAGCCTGTGGTGCGCATATGAAAAGGGATATCTTATCCTCTGGCCACAAATTCTTACCATGCCTCGGATCAGAAATCAGCCTTGACATTATTTGAAATTTGAGATTGTTTGAATTTCAATTTGGATAAGGATTTATAGCT
>Ga0325410_1008319_pt1 | contig 11246 bp, 3 predicted proteins | sample PopdelMetagenome_16_FD_206182 | JGI IMG/M metagenome (GOLD analysis project Ga0325410, IMG submission 206182) | Populus deltoides microbial communities from Bellville, Georgia, United States - Xylem-PdIQD-R3 | ecosystem: Host-associated > Plants > Phyllosphere > Stem > Wood/Secondary xylem...
GAGTGCGGCGTCCCTCGATTGCTTTCGGGTTATTTGTTTTTGTGAATAAGGGAGTGTCCACCTAGTATTATGGTCACTAGAAACCCTAACTAGTCTTTCAGAGATTCTAAGGCAAGGGACTGATTGCGTAAAGGGAATGTAAGCTGCTTGGTGTTTGGTTTGCTTTATAATTGCTATGGTGTTGGTTTTTTCTAATCCCATCAGTTTTCCTAAGTTTGATTCAAACTAAATTTATTAGGATAGAAATCCAAGGAGGTTCCATGTGCTTCAAAAGCTCATTTTCCCCTTAGTATTTCAAGAGTTTGCGACTCGTAAATCGCAAGGAGAAGGGACAAAAATTTAGAAATCTAGGGTGCTTTAAAAGCCTATTTTTACCTTAGTGTTTTATACTCTCACGGCTCGTAAACCGTGGAGTAAAAAAAATGAAATATCCTCGATTATAATCAAGGCTTCTTTCAAGGATGTGTGATGACTTATATTCCTAGAAAATTATTTTGGATATTTACCACTTACGGTTTCTTTATCCAAATATTAACAGTGAATAATAACAAGTTATTCCCATTAAATATTTTGGATATTCATCCCTTTGGGATTTCTTGATCCAAACATTAACGGTGAATAATAGATTAATTCCCCTCAAAATAAGATTTTTTATTTTTTTGAAATATTAGCCAATACCCTTTGGAGTTTTACAAACATGTTGTAAAATCCAGAAATGCAAAAACATAATTTTTGTTATGTTTAATAAATCCATGCGAAAACATATTTTCGAAACTTCCAATATTTTTTGATAAAAAAAGAGCATTCAAAACATGTTAGGATATTGGACGTATGCAACACACAAGAAAACATTTTTTTATTTGATAGAAACATAAGCATCACGGTAATCACAAATAAAGACAACAAGTCATCACATATATTTCAAAAAAATCATAAGCCTTTTAAGCTAAAATAAAGCAGGAGAAAAATAAAAATAAAAAAAGAAAAGCCCGCTAAAGCCAAAACTCATCAAATAGAATTTGATCCATCAAATTACTCAGAACCTAAACATAGCATGACCCATTATTTTCGACAGAAAAAAAAAGTAAGTCCATATCACATGGAAAAAACAACCCTTTGAACCCAATCCTATAGCCAAACCGCTGACTCACGCCTCTCCCTTTTTTTTTAAGCACTGCCATGTTTTTTTTTCACACAAAAAAAAAAACAGGAACGTGTAGTAAATACTAAGGCTAAAGGAAAGCCTGCTATCTTATTTCTGCAAAGCAAAGCACAGTACAGCGTGAACCCACGAATCTGCCAAAAAAAACCATCAAAAATCCCTTAACTAGCAAGTGCTCTCCCTCACGTTTTTTATTTTTTCTGTCTGTGTAAAAAAACCAAACTGCGCCTATAAGCCAACTATTCCTATGCAACGTTCTAACCGAGAGCACTCAGACAAAGAAATGAAGGAATAATGAAGACCCTTAAAGTTTAGAGTTCCTCTCAATAAGAGAGCAAAACAAATGCAACTCTAACATAAATAAAAAATTCTTAACTCAAAGACATGGGAGGAACAGTGGGCAAGCATGCAAATTTGTTGCTAAGATGGAAAACGAAGGTGCAAAACCAGAAGACAAAACAGTTTTTTAAACATCAAAAACAAGTACCTGCAGGTCTGACTGAAATGTTTTACTGCAGCAGCTGAAATATAAACCAAACGAACATTGCTGTCAAAGTTTATAGCAAAACCCTTGACTCACGCCTCTCCTTTTTTCAAGCACTGTAGGTCTCATTGAAATGTTTTACTGCACCAGCTAAAATATAAACCAAACGAACGTTGCTGTCAAGGCTTAGCAGCAAAGCTCCCTCTCCATCTTGTCTTTTTTCTCCTCTTTCCTCACAGTAACGCAAGAATGCAAGAAAGAAACTCTCTCTGTTTTCTGTGTTTTTTTCTACTGCCTCTCTCTTGCGTTTTTCTTGTCTTTCTTTTGTTGTCCTCCCCCTCCTCTTTAGGTCAGCAGCCGAGGCTTTTATATAGCCTATACATGGCTTTATTTAGGAAACAAATATTACATTAACTCTAGGGTGTAATCTCGGGTGAGCAGAAATAGGAAACTAGAATATTTGATTTTGATTCTGTGATCAGCAGTGATTTCTTTTCTAGTTAGAGGATGGTGCGGCTCTTTTCTTTCCTTCCTTAGAGCCAGCTGCTCCCTTAGAAATAAGGGAATAAAAACGTGGTTTGCAGATAAAAGGAAAGTAGAGAACCAGGGTAGCTGTGCAGAGAAAAAGTAAAGAAAGAATTGCAGACAGGGAGGCATTGTTTTTTCCTTTTCTGATTAATTCCTGTTCTTCAATTCCGTCACCCGGCAAAATTTCTTCTAATTTTACCTTCAATCAGTTGAGAATAATGGAATGTGTCAGGTTGTGCCTTAGACAACCTTCCTATTTATATAGAGGCAGCAGAACACTGCAGTAACTGTAATGATTACATTATCCTATATTAATTTCCTATTCTGATAGATACATGAGTAACTGTAATGATTACAACATCCTATATTAATTTCCTATTCTAATAGATACATGATATACATTCTATAATACAATCAACTCCCTTATTTTAACATCTTTTCCATTTGGTCCTTAGTCCATAAAAGGGCTTCAAATTGGCCTGCAATTGGTCTTCAATCTTTAAGCATCTTGCAATTGTGTCCTTGCAAACTTGGGCAAAAATCCTTGCTTTCACACTAGATATTCAAAGGGAGTCAAAGGGAGATAAAATTGTTTTAAAGAACAGAATCTGGTAGTAATCTGGTTGATCAAAAAGGGTCTCCTGATCTAATTTAGAAACTGACAATGTCGAGAATCCCGATATGATTGAGAGTATGACCTGAGAACAAATCATCAAAATTTGTGACGGAAATAGAGTTTTTAGTGCAAAACTCGGGTCAGGATCCTTCTCGCGGCAGGAATCTCTACTTTCACACTAGATATTCAAACGGGAATATCTTGAGCTTCTAATATCGAAATCAAGCGATTCAAAAGCCCAAATTTATCTACGCGTCCAGGACTACAACTTTGATGAAGGAGTTGAATTGAGATAAAATCATTTTAAAGAACAGAATCTGGCAGTAATCTAGTTGGTCAAAAAGGTTCTTGATCTGACAATGCCAAGCATCCAAATCTGATTGAGAGTCTGCCCTACGATCAGTGATCCCTAGGATGCAATAAAGGTGTAGGTCAATTTTTCAACATGTCATGAGTGATAGAACATAGATAGGATGGTCAGATATCGTAGGAAACCAAGTTAGAATCAGAGCCTAATTTAGAACAAAAAATTGTGACAGCAGGAGAATCAGTTTTTTTTAATGCAAATTTTGAGGGATTTATCCAACCTTAAAGACCAGATAAAGAAGGAATGAATTTAGCATTATGAAGACTCTTGATTAATCTAAGAAAACCTGATGATTTTGGCAGCAAAGGGGAAGGATAAAGAGAGCAGAAAACAGCTCAAACAGGGTTCAAAAAAAATATTTATTTCTCCTCCTCTTTTGTCAATTTTCTAGCAAACATGAGATACACTCCTACACTCGGTTCAGAACGGGTATACACCATCTCCAACACGTGGGGTCCAAAATTGAGTAACAACAGAGCTTATGAGTAAGGAGATGACTATGCAGATCTGCATACGAAAGAGGTTCTGCCTTGGTTGCGAGGCTGGTTACCAAGTATTTCAACTCACCTCAAAGACCATGAAAAACATATAAATTAAAATCCTCTAGCGAAACTAGCCGGCCAGCAATTGCCAATTCATCAAATAAAGCCTTTTCTTTTTGCATATATATTATCGCACGTGTGCGGCGTCGCAGTGAAAAAAAATCCACTCCCAAATACTAATGTGTGTGGTATCCTAGAAAAATTGAAAAAATAGGAGGACAAGGAATTCTTGTCTTTTATCTGTGGAAAGCAGGGACGGGAGTAGCTATAAACCCCAAGAATAAATAAATAAATAAATAAATAAAAGTAAAGAAATTCATGCATATGGTTAAATAAAAACAGGAATTAAAAAATTTTTGAATATAAATTTTCGGGCGAAATAATTCAAGACATTATAGTAAACCCGGTACTGTTGAGGGTTGGATGTAATTGAAGAGAATAATATACTTACAGAAAAGGGGGGCCTAAATGCAAATAAGGGAAATTGTAGAGTATAAATACCCTCTCCTCACCAAAAAATCTACAGGAAACATAAGGAAAGAAAATAGAGAGTTTTGTATCCATCCTTGCAAAATCAAGAGATAAACACTAAAATTTCAAGAACCCATCCAAGATTAAGGGTTTATAGATGGGATAAACACTTGTGTGCAAGGGATGAACAAGAAGAAAAGAAAGGAGGGAGTTGAAAATCTTCAACTAGTTGAAGATCAAAATCTTAATTGTACCGGGTAAGGTGTTCTAAACATGATCTTAAAAATTCATTTCAAATTCGATAATGAATTGATGCCTTGATATTGAATTATAGGTTAGGGTTCTTAGACATGAATTGGCGAAAAAGTATTTGTTGTTAAAATTAAGTTAATTCATGTGTGGTATGTAGTTTATGAAAGTATTGTATGAAGGGAAGGGGGTGACGAATCTAGACAGACTCGTCTCCTGACTTTCGGTGAGATTTCGGGTAGGAGGATGAGGGAATTAGGATTGGGTTTCTTCATAGACATTGTAGATTTGGATGTTAGCTAACTAAGAAAACTGGTCTTGCTCAATTTGGAGGTGTAGAACTCCAGTTATGGGTTACCAAGCGAGAATGAGTCGTGACTGATTCTGTAGGGTAGTAGGACTGATTAGTTTATGAGCAATTTTGACTATCTTGAAGGTAGAACTGGGTTCTCCTTCCTTAGAGAACTTGTAGTCTCGTGTCTTAACTTTCTAACGAGATCAATCTCACTTAAAATGGAGTTCTAGAACTCTAGAAATAGTTAAAAATCTAATGAGTGTTCAGACAGTAACAGTTGGATAGTAATAGTTCAATGTTTAGACAATAACGATTGGACAGTAACGGTTGGACAATAATAGTTCAATGTCTAAACAGTAACGGTTGGACAATAATAGTTGAACAGTAACAGTCTAATGTTTAGACAGTAACAGTTCAATGTCTAGATAGTAACAATTGGACAGTAACAGTTCAAAGTTAGACAGTAACAGTAGACTTTCACGTGAATACTATATATAAGAATATAAAAAAATTTAGTCATACGAACACTTGCACATTGAGATACTAACTCTTATATATGCTATTAGGAGGAAATGAACATTCATAGAAAGTAACATATGAGTAATGGATGAATATGGATTCTTATAATATCGGGTTGAAGGAATCATAACCAAAAACTTCCTTGTGATTCAGGAGGAGCAACTAGGATTGGATCTTCTATTAGGGGAGGTCGCGAGACAAGCGAAGCAGGTGCGTGATTTTCCTCCTATTTGCACTTATACAATTTAAAATTCTTCTGGTGAATGCAATTACAATAAATATCGTGTTCAGTGTAAATAAAGTCTAGCGTATTTACAAGATTAGCTTCATCTATTGGCATCCGTGATAGGATTGTCGGGCGATGATTTACTGTAACAACTCAGCTTTTCAAGCCCAAAACAACAGTAAATTTTTTTTTGTACTTGACACACATCGTGTCAATCATCGGCGAACATGTTCCCTTCACATCATCAATATACAATCCATACATCAACAATAATCAGCATTTCATTTAAAAGTGAATCTTGCATAAACTCATAATATTATATTTGCATGATTAGAAGTTTGCATTTAAAATATACATGCATAGACATGAGATTGTATTGTATCCTACAAATAGTCATCATGAATTTAATCTAAAAGGATCTAATAATAGTTATACATTTAGTACATTGATTCATATAAAATACATCATGATTTAGAATGCAACTATATGATTCCTTGCAAAAGTAGGTTCCCGTGTATTGGGTTTCCTAGGCACCTTGTTGGTATGACGTCCCTACTACAATACAAACATTTACAAGAATGCAATTACTTAGTAATAATAATAATAAGAAAACGGTTTGGCAGTTTAATGAAGTATTAACATTATCTCATGCTTGAAGCGTGACATTTGTAATTCCTTCATGTTCTTGGTATACATAACTTGCAGTGCATAGATATGCACCAATTCTTACAATTAGCCATAATCTTAAATCCAGCTATTCTCGTACGACATCATTTGTCGAGGTTAACTGTTCACTCACTCCGGCAATTCTCTTACGACATCATTTGTCGAGGTTAACTGTTCACTCACTCCGGCCATCCCCTTTGAATGCCATCAACCAAAGCTAATCAACCGTTTGTCCTGGTCGTCCATTCAGATGCCATTAGCCAAAACTAATCATTCATTTGTCCCGGTCATCCATTCGGATGCCATTAGCCAAAGCTAATCAATTGTTTGTCGTAGTCATCCCTTCATATGCAATTGGTTAAAGCTAATAATTCATTTGTCCCGGCCATCCCTTCGAATGCCATTAGCCAAAGCTAATCAATTATTTGTCCCAGTCATCCCTTCGAATGCAATTGGTCAGAGCTAATCATTCATTTGTCCCGGCTATCCCTTCCGATGCCATTAGCCAAAGCTAATCAATTGTTTGTCCCAGTCAATTGGTCAAAGCTAATCATTCATTTGTCCCGGCCATCCCTTCGGATGCAATTGGTCAAAGCTAATCATTCATTTGTCCCGGCCATCCCTTCAGATGCCATTAGCCAAAGCTAATTAATTGTTTGTCCCAATCATCCCTTCGGATGCAAATGGCCAAAGATAATCATTCGTTTGTCCTGGTCATCCATTCGGTAATGATGTGTAAAGGATAGTAGTTGTGAAACGTTCCCCATAACTAAAGAAATTTGCGGCTTTTGTTGCTGAAACGGTTCCTCTGTCTGCTGAAACGGCTTCTGAAGAAGACAATGAATAGTGCCTCTGAAATTGCACTGCTTTCCTATTCAAAATGTATATTTTTTATTTGGTCATTGGAGTTTTGTATTTTTGTAATCAAATCCCCAGGTAAATTGTAATTAGATCCCTTGATTTTAGTGTCATTTACAAGACAATCTTTGGTTTTTAATTTATGCGAATTGACCTTCAATTGATCAATAAATTTCTAATTTCTTCAATTTAGCCCTTGATTTAGTCAATTTCAGCCTCTATTTACGCGCCTTTTCCTGTTTGGTCATTGGTTTCGGATTGTTTCAATCAAGTCTCTAATTGGCCATCAAACTTTAATAAATATGCAATTAAGCCCCTAATTTGATTAAATCAACTCTTAAAAATTCTAATTTGACCCTAGAACTTTAATTTCTTCCAATAAAAGCCTAAATTGACTTAAAAATCAATTTTTCTTGCAATCAAACCCTCCATAAATTCAACTAAACCTTAGATAAAATTTAATTGAATCCATAAACATCTGATTTTGAATATTTTTTTTCAAATTAAATTTTCTTTGTCAACAAGGCTCTCATCAGTCAATGATATACTGTCAAATTTCAATCTTTGCATTTTTGAACTTCCTCAGCCAATTTTTGGCTATTTTTCGGCATTCCAACATCCTTTTCTCGCTCTTATTATTTCTTGGATTTCTTTTGAATATTTATTTATATATAATTTTTATTTTCTTATTTTTGTGTGGGAACCCAAAAATGGAGAACAACATATATAGTGATTGAATCATCATCCTGACGAAGATCTAAAAAAGATCCATTTGCATAATATGAGAATTAGATGGAGAGGCCAATTCTTGCTCAAGAGTATGCCAAACATAGTGTGAGGTTTGGCAATCGATGACAAGATACAGTACATCCATTGAAAGAGAATCAAATAATGAACTCAAAATAATATGATCATGTTGTTTCCAACAAAGAAGAAAAGGATTAGCCTAAAGAAAAGAACCATTAGCAGCAGCCATATTAGGAGTAGGACACTACAAAGAGCTATCAACAAATTTGAAAACACCTTGTCTAATAAGGTACAACTTCATCTACATTCGTAGATAAATATAATTGGTGTTTGCAACCTTCAAAGAAATAACTTATAGAGTATTGGAAAGAGGAACAATCATGGCAATTGAAGTCTCCATGGGGTAAGATTCACGGCAACAAGGGAGGATTAAAAAGCAGAGGAAGAACAAAAGGTCTGCACTGGTGACAAATAACACAAATCCTTTCTCACTATAAATCTATGATCTCTATGCATTCTTTCAACTCATCAACAAAATATGAGTTATTTTTAAAACATTGCATTAATCATTTAAAAAAGTTAGTGGGAATAAAATAATTGTAGTGAATATATATAGCAGTACCTATCTTAAAATAAGATGAGAAATATTTATTATTTTCTTCGAGAATGAGATGAGGAAATATTTTAATTGATGGGGAATCTTATAAACTTTTAAGCACGAGCTAGTAAATAAAGTGGTCCAAAAGCTCAAAACCTAAACGACAACTCTTTGCCACAGGACTATAATTTGTAGTTTTGTCGAGCATCTACAAATGCATGCACTCTTTCAACACATGAACTAGAAGACAAAATATTAGGATAACTAATTAATACTGATCTCAACAATGAAGATCACTAAACTTCTATCAAATCAATAAATTTTTAGATATCATTTTTTTTTGACAATTTATAAAATAGTTTTTCGTGCAAGAAAATAGGAATAATTTTTTAAAAAAATTATTAATTAAAAAATCATCTTTTGATACTAGGACCGATTATGGGCTTCACAACTTGAATTTTATTTGGAAGGTTAATTAGTAGTTTTAATTGAAGTTATTTATAGAGTAGACTATTTTGTTTATTTTCGAGTTGTCAAGCTCACCAATTATTACACTATTAATGATTAAAGCAATTGTCGTTTCAAAAGAATATAGTTTATTTATTTATATTTAAAAGATTTAAATTTTAAGTTAATTGATAGGATCAATTATATAACCTATAAAGCACGAGTAAAACACTTTTTTGGGATAAATCAAGTAAGCAAGAGGCAAGAGCTCAAAACCTACACGACAACTCTTTGCTAAAGGACTATAATTTGTATTTTTGTCGAAGGTTGGCACGAGTAAAACACTATAATTTATATTTTTGTGGAATTTTTTAATTAATTGTAACAAATAATCCAAATGCTTGCTCCATATAAATATATGCACTCCATGCGTTGTTTCAACACAAGATCAACAAGACACAATATTGAGATAACTAATACTCATATTCAACAAATATGAAGATCACTAAATTTCTAGGGCTCTCTTTCCTTCTCTTTGCCTTCGCAGCAACTTCATTTCCTGAGGCCGTTCATGCCAAAGATGCTGCAGCAGTGCTCGATGTCTTCGGTAATGAGGTGCAAGCTGGTGCTCGTTATATAATCGTAGCCCCCTCGAATGACAATACAACAACTCTTGCGGTCACTGCGACTAGCAAGATCATATGCAATTCAGATGTTATACTTTCCACTTTGAACGAGAGCCTCCCAATAACATTTTCACCTGCTATAAAATCCAACGATGGTGTCATCCGTGAAGGCTCTTATCTAAATGTGAACTTTGATGCACCCTCATGTAGGATGGGGGGCGTGACAACGATGTGGATGATTGAATCGGAAGGATTGATTGTGACCACAGGAGGTGTTGATAGATTGAATCGGTTTAAGATCACCAAGTATGAAGGTGATAATAGTTTTTATCAGCTTTCATTTTGTCCAATGTCCGAACCCTTCTGTGAATGCTCATGCGTCCCAGTTGGCGTCAACAGTGACAAGCACTTGGCTCCCAATGTCGGCCCTCTTCTTGTGATGTTCGAACCAGATGCATATTGATATTATCTGCTGCAATTCTGTATGAGGGAGTACGAGTGCCTACTATCATGTATTGGGCATAAATAAAACAAAAATAAATAAGAAGCTTTTTAGCTTTGGCTTTTCCTTAGTTTTCATGGCGTCTCCATATTTATACTTTGTTTGTTGCTTGATCTTGTCACTACAAAATCATCTGGTTGCTACAATCATTGGTTGATATCATCTAAATGTTAGGAACCAGATGTCAGTATTTTTTTTCCTTCTGCAAATATATATATATATATATATTTTGCATGTTTTAGTGGGTTTTAGGTCCTATTTATATATTGGCCTAGAATGTGATAATAGTTAATTTCAATATGAAATTCATTCCGTTTTATCATAATCAGCAGATAGGAAAGGGTATCTGACAAAAATAGTTGTAGTTGAATATATAACACTGTTTGCAAGTTCTGGCGAGATTGAATTGAGAATCCATGAGAGAATCATGTCATTGCATCTCTTCCCTGAAGCATAATGGTTTGGTTGGCTCTTGGCAGGTGGTATCTGTACTGTTCCATCTATAAATCCCAACATATTTTTAGCATTCAAAGAAATCGTCATAAACCTGCACTAGGTGGAATAATTGTCGCCATTGAGAGGCTTGGAGACCAGCACCAATCCTGGGTGGTCAGAATGGTAGAGAAAAAAAGGATCGAAGCCATTGTTTTTGCCTTCCTTAAAAGATTGTTCATACTCCATAATACTGGACAATTGGCAGGGAAAATTGGAGCAAGAAAAAAAACGGCAAAGAGCTAGGTTACCAGCTCTGATACCATGAAAAACAGAGAAGAGAAAATATTTGTCTTATATTATTCAATGATACTCTGCCACTTATATACAAGTATTTCCCTACAATTGTGCTACGCTATATTAGGAATATGAATTACAATAGGAATAGTATAGTTGACAGATCAGGTTTACATATTTCTTTCCTAAACCATTATGTAACTTTGGGATATTCATTAATCCTTTCTTAACAGCACCACCATATTACCACCCCTATCTAAGACCCTAGACTCCGACCTTCACAAAAAGATCAGCTTTCACCTACCAATACCAATCATAACCACGTTTTGAATCTGTGAAGATATACTTTGAAAGATTTCCTTGCTAGCTTCAGTATCAACCCCTAAGAAGATCCTTCATTAATTAAATTTGAAGTAAACACAACAATGTGAATTTCAAATCTTACCAGATACAACGAAATCAAAGGCATAGGCATGATGAGAATCATTCACTATCAATGGCCAGGTCTTATGCAATTCAGATGTTATACTTTCCACATTGAACGAGAGCCTCCCAATAACATTTTCACCAGTTATACAATCCACCGATAGTGTCATCCGCGAAGGAACTCATCT
>Ga0325410_1008322_pt1 | contig 11244 bp, 2 predicted proteins | sample PopdelMetagenome_16_FD_206182 | JGI IMG/M metagenome (GOLD analysis project Ga0325410, IMG submission 206182) | Populus deltoides microbial communities from Bellville, Georgia, United States - Xylem-PdIQD-R3 | ecosystem: Host-associated > Plants > Phyllosphere > Stem > Wood/Secondary xylem...
ACAATGACAATAAAGTGCATTATTTTGTGTTTTAAAATAATTTAGTGATTTTAGCCTAGACTTGATCCTGGTTGATGGGTCACCAAGTTTACCTTTCAAACCAGGTTTAATAGCACTGAATTTAACAATCAAGTTTGGGACAAAAAGGGAGAAAATGGCATATAATGAGTAAGCTATAATTTACTCCACCAAAATGATTAATCACCCGAAAATAACTCCCACACATGCTTATGTATATTTATAACATTATTCTTTAGCTAAAGTACAAGGACAGCTTCAAGTGTTTTCGCCTCTCGCACGTGATTTTTTATGTGGTCGAAAATTAATTTACTATCCAAGAGGGAAGGAAATGAAAATTATATTCATTAGACTCTATCAATTACGTTTTTATATTTGTAGTTAGGAAACCGAGCAATCAGCGCCCATGGCCTAATGGATAAGGCGTCTGACTTCTAATCAGGCGATTGTGGGTTCGAGTCCCACTGGGCGTGTCTGTTTTGTTTTGCAATGTATTATTTTCTAAATATTATATTGTAGGAGAAATGGCCCGTGCAACTTCTCTCCAGTCCAGCCCAACATTTTCCCTTTTGTTTTTCCTATTTTAACTTCTTTTCTTTCTTCATTTCCAGGACTGCAGTGGAGACATGATGCTGTGGCCTCCTCAGTTCAAGAAAAAGGGAGAATAAAGGCAGTGGTCTGGAGACCTAAAAGGACCAACCCGCCGCAAACGCTTTAAATATAGGATTTCAGCTCTTAAACCCAACTTTTACAACTTATATAAAGGATTAATAATAGGGACCTATTAACCTACACAAGATCTTGATTGGGTTTTAAGCCTCTTTTTCAACCCAGGCTCTACCCAGTTCGGAAATCCCATCGCCAACCCTATTCCTCTAGCCAATGACAAGGGTAGATCTTTTACTACTTCTGTGAAATCATTATATTTTTCTCTGATCAAAATGAAACCATGCACAATGCAGAGCATTACTTCTAAAATCAGTTTTTCAGCTTAGAATTCATGTCATACTTGGACCACCAGTACCTTACCTTGAAGCTAATTCTTAAGCATGAGCTATACTTTCCATGGCAGCTCTGCACTAACTACTCTGGCTTCTCCTCCTTGGTTAGAACAAGGCAGCGTGGGGAATGGCAGGGAGCGGACCTTTTTGCAGCTGGAATGCCCACCAGATTTTATAGTGACTTTCTGTTTGTTTATTTTCAGAGAGAAAGGGATATGCACAGGTGCATGCCCAAATTTGTCACAGCACACCATGGCCTGAAAAGGAGACTGGGGACCAAATAAGAAAACTGGGTTCTTCTTAACTAAGCCAGGAGCGGATGATGAACTAACAATTACATGATGATTTGCAAAATTCTATGATGGGTCTCGGACCATTTAAGTGCCCAAATCTAAGACCACGCAAGCCAGTTCTCTTGGCAAAATTCAAGGTCTATTTTTAATTTTTACATGCAAATTGACACAAGACAGACGAAGGAGGTTAAGTCGCTCCTAGTCAGTGTCAACAGACATGTCACCTGTCAAAAATCATGTTGCTATTGCATCTCTTCACAATCTTTATTGAGGTTGCAACCACTGGATTCATAACACGTGGCGTGCTCCCATTAGGACATGATGAGGTAAAGGGTTAACCATTTTGGCATGCAAGTTCTAGATCAAAATCATAATCATGAAAAAGTGAAGCACCTCCTGCCCTATGACTTTCATTCGATAACCCATTTATAAAGCCTACACAGCCAGTAGCACACTACTGGTGTATTGCGACTACAAAAGCTTAGTTGATAGTAGTTTGCTAGTAATAGATCTATAATTCGCAGAAGACTCTCTTTTTCAGGGGAGAAAAGGCACCTATAGTGGGAAGGAATCCTGAAGTGGGTTTTGCCTAGTTGAACTAAAAAGCAAGGCAAGTAAAACCCTCGTAGCTGTACCCTCTCGCCATCGAATGTTAGACAAAGAATGGTAATGGGCTATGGGAACTAGACCCAAGGAATAAGGTATGGACTTAAATACGATTATGGGTTCCTTTCTTCGTGTATCATCATGTCAAGTCCCCTTCTTCTTCCTTTATTAGTTGACCCTGTCTCCATTTTCTTATCCTTGCTGATCCCCTCACAGGGGAGACCCTCGTACATGCATACATTCACTTAGATAAAAATGCACGCTTATGCACAAGTGGGTAGAGAAACAATCCTTCATAAGGGTGCATGTAGAAGGGAGTATCGGTTTAAGCAGATTATTTTTTTCATAAATCAAGCTGCTATGAGTGGAATTGATTGAAGGATCTGCACTTTGGTAAGTGAGATTTTTTTCAGGTGTGGATGCTTGCATATACTTGGTATGGGAGTCACAAAGGCCAAACCATGTTGATGGGCAACAGCATCAACAAAGAAAACATTACAATATTAGTGCATGAAAAACAAAAGCAAGTATATCGATCCCCCCTGACCCATACATGGCACGTCTAGAAACCCATTGAATCGCAAGCTCTTCCGTCATGTCAATATAACGTGTGCGTGGCCCATCATCTTCTTGCGAAGAAAGCTGTCCACACGTAAACATGTTATAGTCAAGGACATTCTCCATCCAGCCAATTTCAACCGTTGATCAAGGGAGATTTTGTGCTCGAATGATTAAGTAGATAATGTAGCCTAGTGTGTGTGTGTGTTTGGCACCAGCCCGCGTAGATCACTGCCTAATGACTCGTCTTCGAGAGATTCAACTTGCTTAAATAAATAAAAGGGGAAAAGATTCCATCCATCACAGATAAACATTTGTTATTACCGATCATTTTTAACAAAATCATTTATTTGAATCCGTATTGTTAATGTTTTTAAAGAAATTCGATGCCACTAGCTAGTGACTCGTCCTCTCCTCCCTCCTCTGCATGATTGGAGCATCAACGTTACAAGATAATATCGTGAATACATGCTGCGAAATGAGATAATAATGAAATAAGAAGAAAAGAAAAGAGCTACTAGGCATAGGATGCATAGGCAGGTAAGATAATTGTATCCAGAATAGATCGGGCCCAATAAAACCTGCAAGGTGTGGGTCATATGTATTCCATACTCTGCTTCCCTTTTCTTTTTCTTTTTCTTTTTTATTTAAATCTTAGACTAATTTGATAGCAACAGGAGTTGCTCGAAGAAGAAGAAGAAGAAGAAGAAGAAAGAAATAGGGTTAAAGAGGGTCATCATGTGGCCAGAACAGAAGAATACCTTGGGAGGTCGAAATTATCCAGTTGTGTAGTTTTCTCGGTGGCCATCTGTCCTCGAGTGTGGAGGCAACCTTAGCTTGACTCCACCTTTACTCTTTAACAGTGATTTATTTGCTCTTATTTATGATAACAGGAGCACCTTCTTGACAGGATGACAGTGATGCCCTTCCATCATTGCCTTTCCTTTTCCTTTTCCTTTTCCTTTTCCTCTGTGTAAACTTCATCTTTGCTTTCTTATAGAATCCACCGAGTACATTTTACAGCATACAAAATCTTTTTGGAGCCAGCAATCGCAACGTATAGGATGTTGTGCTAGAAAGAGTAGCATTCTATTTGCCTATTTTTTTTTATTTTTTTTTTCCTTAGAACAGGCCTGAGTTTGAGGTACGAGTATTCGATTTTTTTTTGTTCAAGTATTCAATTATTGAGTGCATAAAGTCTCAAAGGTATCATCAATTTCGTGTGTGTCTATATATCAGAGAGAGAGAGAGAGGGTGTTTTTCTGCTCCCTCATCATTGTTACCAGTGAAGCTAACAATGGAATAAGATAATGCTGTTTTTTTTTTGTTTTTTTATATATTTTTAGATTGTTGTAATGTTTTAAAATCAAAAATAAATTTTAATATATATATATATATATATATATATATATTCCACCGAATATATACTAACCTCTATGCAAAGTATGTATGGATATTTGATTTTATTCATAATCAAGCCTGTGTACTTTTTTTTTCCTTCTATTTGAATGCGTGAGTTTTTATTTTTACTATTTGCATATTTGTGCTATTAAAAATCAACAATATTTTAAAGGCCAGTAAATGTCCACTTTACAATTTACATTCTTGCGGAGGTCATGTTTGATAAAATTAAATAAAAAATAAAACAACAAAACAGTAATAGCAAAATATTTTATCTTCTCAACATACTTTCTCTCTACCATCTTAATTTAGTTTAAAATTAGCTATTGAATTACGTTATAGCTCGGGTTGGATAAAAAAATTAAATATAAAAAGAAAGGTTGAAGTTGCATAAAACTATTTAGTATTATTATTAAAATTAAACTCTCACATCAATCCTGAAACCTCTAAACTCGGCTCTTTACATGGCCTAAATTTAAAATTAACTCCACGTTGGAGTTGTTTTGATATAACCTGGTTGACTTGACGGGTTTAAAAATAAAATGCATATCATTGATAGAATGCATGGTTTGACTTAAAAAATCAAGGTAATATATTTTTCTTAATATTAAGATGGTCAAGGCTTCGCGACTTAACTTACCAAATCCGCTACATGGACTCCATTGGGTTTAGAATTTTTTTTAAAGCTATTTTTTATTTAATGACATAATAAAAAAATAAACGGTCACAAAATTGAGTATCAACAAAATACTAAGTTGTTTATCTGAAACTGTAATAACCTTATAAAAAGCACACCGAGACAAATTATAAAAATCAACTAAATGTTAAATAATAAATTAAAAAAATAAAGCAAAAAAGAATTCAATCAAAAGAAAAAAATGAAGATGGAATTGTTTAAAAAAAAAGAGGGGAAAAAAACCCTGACCTAACAGGTACCTTGAAACTTTCTGATCCGACTCATTGCCTAGCTTGAGTTTAAAAATAATATATATGAGAGTTGCTTTGACATGACCTTGTCGACATAACAAATTCAGATGAAACTCAGATTACCAGTAAAAATCAATGTTTGGCTTTAAAATAAATTTCAAAATAGTATTTTTTTAATATTAAAATGATGACGTTTTGGATCGACATGAGTTTTGCAACTTAACCTGTCAAACTTGTGATCCAGATTATAGATTCTATTAGGTTTAACAACTTTATTTCTTTAACTATCTTTTATTTAATAATATGAGAACAACAATAGACGCTCGTAAAATAAAATATCAATCAAATATTAAAACGTTTATTTGAAATTATAATAACTTCATAAAAAAAATATTTCAAAATTAACAAAATATTGAGGAAAAAAGGATTTAATGAGAGAGAGAGAAAGAGTTTAAAAAAGAAAAGGGGAAAAAAAAAAGGGGGGGCAGTTCCTTGACTTTTCACATTTCACATGACCATTGAATGAGCTTGGTTACCCCGGTTGAACAAATAATCATTAGTATATCCATGTTAACTATTATTCCGGAAACATATTAATTCAAAAACTAGCTTAAATGAATATAAGTAATTTAAACAAGCTGTATGCATGAAATATAGTGATAGTTTTCACGAAAATACAAGTATTTATAGGATAATTATAACCCAATGTATAGTCAAATACGATTGTCTTGTGATTATAACAATATATTATTAACATAACCTAATTCCCCGTAGAAAAAATATTGTATCAAATACGTGATTCACTATGAATCGAAATAGTAAACTTTTACATTTTTTCTTGGCAAAAAAATGGATAAACTAGTTTTTAGGTTTTCAGGGTAAATGATATTTTTACGGGATTCATTTGTTATTTTAGTCTTTTCTCAATTTTTTTAAATAATAAATTACTTTAATACCCTTAAAATAAAATAAAATACACTTCACTATGGTTTAGAGACTTTTTTTTTTTATTTTTTAAGCATGATATAATGACTCAATTTTCTTTAGAATCAAAATTCTCAAAACATGGTTATAAGGGCTTTTTTGTAATTTCAAAGGGATTTTTTTTGTAATTATTATTTGGGTCCAAGGGTGATGTGGAACCGGGCCGGGTTGAAGAAAAAATAGGAAAAGTCATGACCCGGTGTGACCCAGCCGACCTGGCAGGTTAACCCGGCAAAACCCAGTTGCAACCCGTTGACTTTTTTTTTTACTAAAACGACGTCATTTTGAATTTTTTTTAAAATAAGAATTGACTCGGCCAACCCGGTCAAAACCCAGAACCCGGGCCTTGAACCGGGCCAGGTTTAAAAACTATGGTAGAAATTGTTGCTCTGTAGTGTCATTTGATTAATCTTGGCATTTTCTTCCTCCCTAAATAGCACATGCATGGTGATTCTATCTAGTTTGACATTGATTTATTTATTTATCTCTCCTCTACCTTGATTTGCGCACTGCCCCTAAAACAGTTCACAACACCCCTTCAATTTATGTTCCCTTCAAATTTAGTTCTTATTCTTTTAATTGCAATTTATTTTTTCTTAAAAAAATTATTTCAAATTGGAAATTATTTTCAATCTCACCTTTCTTTAATTTTTTCATATCCCAGATTTGGTTATTGTTCTTTTTTTTTTATTTGAGATGATTTTTAAATTGATTTTGCCTGACGACTTCATCCTCCTTTTTTTTTTCCTATCAGGGTTTGATCCCTATTTATTTTATTACTACTTTTTTGCCGTGACAAAAAAAATTCTATTTTATTCTTTAATATTAAATTGATTGAAAATTTAGCTTTTTGTTTGAATCCGGGTATGAGATTTTACAGGTTATGATTTTGAAAGATTAATTTAGATTTAAGATATTCATCCGAGTTTACTTGATTTTTCATATTATTAAATTATTAATGTTGCTTTTTTATTATTAAATGAACCAAATTTATTAAATCCAATCGACTGAATGACTCGAATCATGAATTTTTTTTACTTCTTTAGAAATTCTAGAGTCAACTGATCATTAACCATTGATATAGGTTTACTCGGGTCAGTTTTTTATTCTTTTTTAAATTTATATATCAAATTTTTTACTTCCCAACAACTTTATATTTTTTAAAAGGCTGGAAAAAAATAATAATTTAACATGCCAGTTTTGTCATCTGTTTGTTGAAGAAATATAAGACATCAATGTTTGAGTAGCTTTACAGAAATATTTTAAGTTTCAATCCTAACATAAGTGTTAGTGTGCACGTAAATTTCTTTAGACATGTCATAGCTATGAAAGACGAAATATTTTTATCAAATGTGTGATCAATATATATATATATATATATATATATATATATATCATCAAAAAGAGATCAAGATTTCATCTTCCCCAGCTGAAGAAAAATCATCACCCTGTATTGTGTTATCAGATCTATTAATTATTAATTATTATGTAATGCCGCTCTTCATATTCATCTTAATTTAAAGTTAAACGCACCGTGTAGGTTGATAACTTTGGATGCAAGATTTTGTGTTTTGACACCCCGATTCTTTTTTATTTTTACTTGTAGCTCTTTTTCTGATTTTTCTTCTCTTATGAATGTTCTCAATTGTTGTCGAATGTCGAGCAGGATTCTTCAGGTTTGTTGACGGAAATAGATTCTATTGCTCGTTAAATTCGCTTTTCAAATTAAAAAATAAATTTGTGCATAATCTATAGCGGGAAAGAAGAAAAAAGAAATTGTCCACTTCAGCTGTTGCTTCATGATCCGTAAGATTCAATTGTATATTATATATATTATTTTTGTTTAAAATCTATATTTAAAAGGATTCAAAAGCAGTGTAATAACACAACATATTTAGGCGTGATAGAATTATAAATCTAAATAATATGCGTTTGACTAACTTTTAAATCTAATGTTTTTTGTTTCAGTTATATATCAAGTTCAAATACATATAAATTTAAAAGTTGTTAAACCTGACATCTAGTAAAATGTCAGGCTCATTACCTTTAGACTTGAAATCATTTCAGGTCCGATGCACATGAAACTGACAATTATTATAGGTTTCATGTTGGGTTAAGTGAATTTTACTTGTTTGTTTTTATGACTCTTAATAAAAAATGTTAAAAATAAAAATAATCATCTCATTATATCTGTAAATGTATAAAAGTTTTCTAGAGACTTACTATATTTCTATATGTATTAATATTATGTAAATAATATATATCTCTCATTAATATTGTATAAGAGATATTTATTTCTTATTAATGTTATTAAGAGAATATATCACTTTAACCCCTCTACTAAAGCAATATGATAATGTTGAGAGACTATATATACTTTCCAAATCATCAAGGTAAATAGTTTATATTTTTCTATTCTTTAAGAATTCACATTCTTATTACTAGGGTATTTATCACACACAAACAAGAACAAAAAAAATTATTTGAAGAATTTAAAATTTATTTTTTTATTTATTGCAATATCTTATTAAAAATCTCTGACTTTATTATCGGAGATCTCTAAATCCCACCAAAAAAGAATTTTTTTACAGATATTATATTACCAACCACCAACTTCGTGAACTCTTGAGATGAGAATATTGACGTAAAGATGTGATTATCTATTGTTCAAACATTAAAAATATTATTCTTGAGCATATTAGGTTTTGGAACATAATCACCGTCAGTATGTTTTGTTTATTACATGACTTTTACAAGTTGATTTAAATTATTTTTTATTTATAAAAAGTTATAAACATGTCTAATTATAGATAATTGTTATAAAATTGAGTAAGGATTCTGGTTTTATAAAAAAAATATAAATTTTACATTTTGAATTATGAATTTTAACTTATATTACTTCTATTAAAAAAATATTTTTATCAATCATACTTCTAACATAAAATTATTTTTATTATAAGTTATTTACAGAAAAATAAATTAAATTATGATTTAAAGTTAAAAAACACTTTTCATAGGTGATCAATAGATAGATCTAACATAAGACTTAAAATTACTCCAACTCCAACTCCAATCCACATCATATTGAATTGAAGTCACGTTCACTTCATTCCATGCCATAAAATCAAAGCCATGGTCGGGTGCCTCATTATTATCTGCAAAAATGTCTGCAAATCACTTGGCTTTGAATCAAAGTTGGCTTTTCAGAAATCCCTTCATTACCATAAACATAAAAATTGAGGAATGAAAGGAAGCATTGGTGGTCCCCTAGCTAACCCCCGATTTAATTTAGAAATTAATACGGTACCCACTTGCAAGACTATCAAGCCCTGATTTCCTCGGTTGATATATAGGATATATATGGCCTCCCCCACCCCCAATGTTATATTAAAATAAAAATAATTAGAAATCTCCATTTCCATTTGAATTTCTGCATGAACAACTATTCCTTTTGTATCATTTTCAAATGTTAATAGTGCCTGTGGACCATCCAGTTGTGTCCTTCTAGCTAGGATCATCATCAATAAGAAAATGAAACATTCTCCTATATGGGTTTCGTCCAGTGATAACATGGTGGCATGAAAGGAATCCACCGGCCAAATCTAGCCATTAATAAGGCTAGCCTCTAAATTATGCCATTAACTACTTCTGCTGTGAATATCCAGGTTAAAATCAAGTGTTGCTGACTTGACTGTAGCTTCGTTGTCGATTAATAAATTATTGTGATTTTATCTTTTATTACGCTCATGTTTCCCATGCAAACGCATGATGTAAATTCAAATGACATGTTGGAATCTCCATGTAAAATCCTCCTCGTTATTGCTAAGAAACAAAAAAAAAAACACTTCCCATCATAAACATGGAGAAGGAGAAGGAGAAGGACAGACAGTGCCCTTTTGCTTTTGGTTTATTTGAGGATGGATTTTCCTCCTTGCTTTGCTATATCAGTGAAAAGACCATCTTCTGCAATAGATAACCAGGCTACTCCTCGCCAAACAACCCGCCACATCCTAAACCTGTAGGCTACGGCAACCCCATGTTACCTGGCAATTGCGAAGTGCTTTAATTTGTTTTGTTTGGCGAGTCTGGGGAGGTTCTTGCAATTTGAGCTGGTTTCGGCAATGTTGTCACTACGTTCATGAGTTAGCCATGCCACTTGATGCTACAAGTTGATCGAGTCATGCATGTGGTGAATTTATGCATCCTGTTCTAGCATATGTCGACGCAATACAGGTGTCTAAAGGAGCGTGGAGCTTCGTAACCTAGAGTTTCAGTGAAATGATTCCCCGCCCTCCCCTCCAGTAGATTACTGGGAAAATCTTGAAGAAGATATATAAATAATAAAAACAGGTTGAAATCTATAATTGTTTTCCTGGAAATGGCCTAGATTTGTCCCTGAAATGTTTTATCAGAGAATATAACATTGAACAATGTGGATTGATTATAATCAATCAAGAAATCAAAGAACATTGATTGAAGATCCAAACTAGAATTAAGAGATAAAATTAGAAATCTAATATTTTATGATTTCCTATATTTGTTTGGAATTCTATTTTTTGATAGAGAGTTAGTTTCCAAGGTTTTAATTACCAGCTTGGTCAAGATTGCAATCTGCCTCTAAAACCATCGATCCTTCCATGTATTTTGACCTAAAGATTCTCGTATCGTTATATATCATTAATGGCACAATATATTAGTTATAGAAGCATGTATTTACTTGAAGAACAATTAGAGAGGGGCAAACCTCATCGTACATGAACATGGTTGAAGTGCTCCCCGTATCAAAAGATAATGGGCGGGCGCCCATATCAATGCCCTTAAATACATTAGCTCCTCTTCCCTCTCCAAAGAAATCTCAAAAGACCAACATCCTCTTAAAACGTCCCCTTCTCCAAAAACCCACGAGCGAGCACCCCGCTAAGTAACACTTTAGTTTTTTCGAGTATATTTGCTATGATCATGGGTAAAGATTGTTTTTAAAAATATCTTTTTTTTAAATAATAATATTTTTTATTTTTAACAGCAATATATTAAAATAATTAAAAAATATATTTTAAAAAAAAACGGTCACACCAGTTACCAGACATGCTATTGTAAATAAAGATTTCATGGTCCCCCGCCCGGCAGCTTTAAAAAGAAAAAAAAAGAAAAGAGGATTGAGAGATGAAATGAGGCAAAATACAATGAGAGAATGAAGGAAAATACTTCCTTTAAACATTCTATTGCCGTTGATTAAGTGATGATAAGACCAATTAATCATTAGAAACCCATTCAGTCAAATGGAAAATTCTTGGAAGCCAGAGATATCATAATAGTGTATGTATTTATAAACAGAGAATCCGAAAGACTGAGTCACAGAATCCCCTTTCTCAGATCCGCCGTCTGATGGGTCCTAAAGCTCTGCCAAATGAATGGCTTGGATTGACTTTTAAGGTGTTAGGATGCATATTATATTG
>Ga0325410_1008323_pt1 | contig 11243 bp, 8 predicted proteins | sample PopdelMetagenome_16_FD_206182 | JGI IMG/M metagenome (GOLD analysis project Ga0325410, IMG submission 206182) | Populus deltoides microbial communities from Bellville, Georgia, United States - Xylem-PdIQD-R3 | ecosystem: Host-associated > Plants > Phyllosphere > Stem > Wood/Secondary xylem...
GTTATTGAAATTTAAATTATAGTTATAAATCTATGATACTCAATGTGTATTAACTAAGAATATTTTAAATTTATTGATGTTTAATAGAATATTATTAACTAATAATAATTAAAATTAATCCCATACAATTAATTGAATTTGAATAAACAAAATTAAAAAAAATAAATCCAACTAAAATTCAACAAAATTGTTCTCATATTAAAAAAATTCCAACAATGACATTCATACATTTATTTAGGAAAAAACATACAAAAATAATGCAGAAAAAAACACAAAAAATAAAGATTAAAAAGGTAAAATCTTACCTTGATTTCATTGTGTTTGAAGATGAGAAAAGAAAAACAAATTTAAACAGTATGTTAATTAACAAAAAACAAAACAGAGAAGTTAGTAGAAAATGAGAGGAGAAGACATACTTGCACATGGAGAAGATGAGAAGAGAAGAGAAGGAGTTGAGAAGTGAAGGAAAGATAGAAAAGAAAGAAAGATAGGGACGTTGGTGTTTATTTTCAGAAAACAAAGAGAGAAGAAGAAAGCCAACCTATCTGTTCTGATTTTAAGGATTCTGGTATTTTAATTTGGAGCTTTTTTACCAACAAGTTTACTGATGAACAATTAAATATTAATATGTGTTTCTGTTTGTAACATCTAATTAAAATTTTCAAAACCCCCTCAAATATCACTGATGATTTTTTATTTCGTCTGTAAATTTATATGTAACGAGCAATAATTAAAAGTGACATCAAAAAGTGAATAGCTTCATTGCTCTTTTGAATATACCAACAAACTTAATTTATCTGTGTTATCGTATGAATTAAACACAATGAATAATTGCAAGAAGACATGAATAATTCCAATGCTCTCTAGAATATACCGATATACTCAATCCATTAATCATACCATATGTATAGCTATATAATTACCAATTTCTTTCCAGTAAAAAAAATAAAAATTAATATTTTAATTTTGTCATCGATGTCTCCGTCTGTAAAGTCTCATTGAAATTTTAAATTTAATAAAAAAAATTTAGAAACTCACCAAATATTACCAACGTCTTTCCCGTCAAAAAAATTAAAAATTAATATTTTCAGTTTTTCATCAGTGTCTCCATTTGTAAAGTCTAATTGAGATTTTTAATTTCTATTTTTTTAAGAAACATGCCAATCATTACCGATGTCTTTATAGTTGATGTCGCACATGCGCGCGTCGCGTGGCAGGATGTCAGGATCAAGGAGTCATCACCTAGTTGTTTGATTCATGATTGAACCAATGTTTTCCAGTCAACCCGATTTGTTTTTGTTTTGGGTTAGGTACTAAGGCATTTTTTTTTGTTACTTTTTTCGAGTCAACTAGTGTTTTTGTTTTTTTGTTGAGCCAAACAACTAGGTGGCGACTCCTCGATCCTGAGGTCTCGCCATGCCACGCAAACAAACAGAATGACAACTCTACTAGGACCTTCGGTTTTGACAATAATGGACAAGGATTTATTTGTTTTATATGGTTTATGTGATTTGATGCTTTTAAATTTTTGCATTTGGCTTATTTAGTTATTTACACTTTAGCATGTTATATTCTGCTCATGCATGTACGTTGAATATGGATGAATGTCTTCATGCATCACTAGTATATTTGTGATATATTGCTTTGGAATGCACACACATGAAAATTTCTGGTTAAGTGGGAAAATAGTGACTTACCCTATGACTTTTAATCAGAGTTTAAGTTCGTAAAACTGTTTGACTATTTACTGAGTTCTTGGACAGGTAAAGATATAGTTATTAAGAAAAATATATTTTATAAACAAAATTATAAAGTGGTATAATTATGATAATTTCTATTGCATTTGACCTTCACTACTAAATATTTCTAGTAAATATTCTATTAATACTGAATATTAATTAGAGTCATTAAGACTCGTATATATTATGTTCTTACCTTTATGAAAGGAAAATAATATTCTCATAAATTAAGGTATGAAGGATACCTAAAAAAATGTACGGGTGCTTGTTAAATTTTAAGTGCATTGAACTGACTTGTATGAGAATTATATATAAAAAGATTATTCATGTCTATGAAAGGATTCATATGAAGTTGTATATGTGATTCTCAGACTTGATCTTCTATAAGTAATTTTATGTTTTGATCCTCACTACATGTTCCTTTAATCAAAGAAAACAAATAAGCAGGTTTTGAGTATAACTTAAACACTATAAAGGTATTTAAATGATTAAGTGATGATTCATTATGATAGATGAATTAAGAAAAATGTTTTACATGTTCTCAAAAAGTATTGATTCAGAAATTCTTGTAAAAAGTGAAATGAGATTTGAAAAGGATTTCAAATCTTATTCAAAAAATGAATAACTATGGTATTGAGAACAAATATGATATGACAAAGAAGACACACTCTATACTTAAATATCTAAATCAAAAACAAAATTGATGAATGAATAATAATAACACCGAGAAATTTATCACTAAAATGTTGAGTTAATCCGCATATAACTTTCTTAATATTTGGAGGATCATAATGCATTTTTTGGTGCAATACTTGATCTTCAAATATAAATCAATTAATTTATTGAATTGATAATAAGTTAAATTGTTTAATTTATTTAAGATTATGATTTATATTTGGGCCAACATATTACAAGCTTGATGGGTCACACACATTAAGAATCATTGATAAAAAATTAATTGAGGCAAAACTGACTAATTTTATGTAATGAGGCCACTGCCAAAAATCAATTGAGATCCTTTAAGTTTGGTATCTTTTACAAAGTAGCCATTGGTTTCCAATTTGTTCAATTTAGACCCCAACTAAGCTTTAAACTTTAATTTTCTTCAATCTAGTCCCTAGAAAAGTTCGTTTCATCCCCTAATGTTGCACGCATTTTGTATAAAGGTTTTTGGTCTTGAATTTTTCCAATTTAGCCGTCAATTACCTTCAAACTTCAAATTTCTTGTAATTGAACCCTTAATTGTACCAATTTGGCATTTCAAAGTTTCAATTGTGTCTTTAATCTTCCAATCTTTGCAAACTGATCTGAATTAGGTCTTCAAACTTGATTTTTCTTCAATTAAGTCCTTGATTGAATCTTCCCAACCCATTAGAAGTTTAATTAAGTCATTGAACTTAATTAATTCTTTTAATTTTTGTCTAATTGACTTTCAAACTTAATTTTTCTTCAATTAAGTACTTAAATAAGTCAATTAAACATGTTAGAAGTTTAATTAAATTCTTAAACCTAATTAATTCTTTCAATTTTGGTCAAGTTTAGATTTCAACCTCAATTTTCTTCCTTTCTTCATCTCATCTTGTCAAAACATCTCAATTTGGCTATTCTTCTGATATTTTGATCCTTTTCAACTCGAAGGCTTATCTCTTCGTGTCTTGAAAATATATTTTTTAATTTTTTGATTTTTTAGATTCTTCAATAATTGAATCCGCAACTCTTGGTCCCACTCATTATCCATCTACGAACAGCAAAGCTGAATATGTCTAATTTTAGTGAATAGGGTCCATATTTTGCTAAAGGGATATGTAGCCATTGCACTCGTCCTTGGAATGTTAAGATGTATATGTAAAAGAAATGAAGATATAAAATCATTTATCTTTTAGGGTTCTAATAGTGAATCATGAAAAATGCATGTATGAATTATATATAAATAATACGAGGGTTCTGTCCTTTTAAACCATGCTCGTAATAATTAAAATTTGAGATTTTTATTCTAAGTTTAAAGTGTGTTTGGTATTGTAGTGGCTGTTGTGGTTGTAATTTGAAAAAAATAGTTTCATAAAAAGTGCTTTTAGTTGAGGTTTGTGCAGAAAAATATATGTTTGGTTAAAACTCTGGTTGAAATTAAGGTTGAAGAAAAAGTTGTTTAATGTGTTTGGTTAAAAATTGTGGTTCAAATTCATTTTATTGTATAATTACCTAAAATGACTTAATTCATAATACTAATGAACAGTTACATAAAAGTAACATTACAACCAATAAATTTTTGCAAATAGACCTAAACATAATAGAACAATAATTTATAATTGTGTCATTAAACTTGCAGCAATCCCATCACGTACGTTATCCATTCGCGAAGGCATTTGGTGTCCTTGGCTTTGTGAATGTGGAGCCACATCAGTTAGAAAATCATTAGGCACAAAATCAGGATGGCAATCGAACTCCATAAATGCCACATCTTGCATTGAAGTTCTTCTAATGTAATTATGAATTGCCATGGATGCAACAATAATTCTAACTTGTGTCTTGTAATTAAAGGATGACATATTCTGTAGGATTTGCCAAGTTTTTTTCCAAACTCCAAATGTTTGTTCTATCACAGAACGTAATGAAGAGTGCATACGGTTGAAAATTTCTTCATGAGTTTGTGATTGTCCTCACCTCCTAAATTCTTGCAAATGATATCTCTGACCTCTATATGGAACTAAAAATCCATATTCATTAGAATATCCTGAATCAACCAAGTAGTATTTCCCTGGAAAAACATATAATTATTTTAAATTGAAAATTGCATAAACAAAATAACATTACTTATCATATATACAGACACACATAAACACGTATTACTACCTTCTGGTGGCTTAGGAAATTTTATACGTGGATTGTCAATTGCTTCGAGAAAAATTCATGTATCATGTGCACTACCTTCCCAACCCGCCCAAACAAATGTGAATTGCATGTCAAAGCTACATGCAGCCATAACATTCTGGGTCGGCACACCTTTTCGACCAATAAATGGAATTTGATTTTCAAAAGAAACACATGCACGCACATGTGTACCATCGATAGCTCCTACAATTCTAATATACAATAAACTAGCAAAATAACATCAATTTAAGCATACTAAAAAATTAAATTTCACAAATTCATGAAATATGAATCACCATTAACAAATACGATTAACGATATTACCTTGAAATGTGGCATATACCTCGGAATGTTCACAATTTCCCTCGGTTTGTTTACGAACCCAGGATCTGCAGGTTAAATTAAATATGTAGCGAGTGAACAAACTGATCTAAGAACATCATTAAAGTACCTGCTAATTGTTTCTACTAAATGTTGGAATCTCTCTTGAGCTTCCCTGTTGGAAGCACCTAAAGCTATTGTATAAAGAAATATTCCAACTTTTTCGAAAACACACATTCTTTTAGATGCCTTTAACCCATATTGGTTTTCAAGTGTAAAGCACAGAGTCTAAAATGTCGTCGCATCCATCCTAAACATGTTTACACAACGCGTCCAATATCCATGTAGTATATCTATCAACCATTGCATTCCAGTGTTGTACGAATCCATACAAGGCTCCTTATATATATAAGTATTATAATATAAAGTTATGGCATCTGCCGTGTATAAAATCAATTTTTGATCATCAAACTCCCTTTCCCAAAACAACTCACCTTTTTTATCTGAATCATTATCGTCGTCGTCGTCAGTATCAGAACTATTATTATCACTGCAATCTCCATCGTTTACAGAAGAATTACCATAATTAACGTAATCAGCAACGTTATTCATAATGTCATCATAATCCCCGTCAAAAAGTGTTGAAAACCAGTGCGAATCCATATCTATCATGCCATATAAATTTTTTTGTGAATAATTGAAAATTGTATGACTTGTTACAAAACAACACAAATGGATAATGCAAACCAAAATAAGTGTTATTGTTCAATTTCTCCATGTTTAATGAAATTTTACTCAGCATGTAAATTTTATAAAGCTATATTTATTTGCAATTCAGCCCTTTACCTCCGAAAGTGAAATTGAATTTCTTTTTCCAAAATGCCTATTATCTCTAATCAAAATTTATAATTCCACTTGCTATAAACAACCTAAAAAATAGAATTTCAAGAAATCAAAAAAGTCCAATTCCAAAAACAATGAACAATTCACACAAATTGTTTTTCCTTTTCATTTCCTGCTTCCAATAATTCATTTCTTGTGCTAAATATAATGTCAACTGTACCATACAGCATTGAAAATTTCATTTCCAAAACTGATTTGTGCGTGGAGCAATAATATTATCATTGAATGTATTCCTTGAGTCAATAAATAAACAGCATGTTTGCCACCTTCCCCCAATATTCAAACTAGTTACTTATGGAATACTGCTTCAGAAATTTAGACAACACTGTAATAACTATGTAGCAGAATATACAATGACAGAGGTCTAACAAAGCTGATGATTTTCTACCCTTCACTATCCTAATGAACACCATAAACAAACATTTAAAAACTTAAGAAACTAACCTGACTTTTAATGAATATCGTGACATTAACCAATCGGCTGCAACCTAATGAATTAAATGGAACTTACCTATTACAGATGTATAAATAGAAGCAATCAGCAACACCAGCAATTAGAAACAACCACTCTTGATTGCAGGTACTAACACTTTCGGTTTCTACCTAGAAATTGACAATATACAAGTGAATAACTTCCCATACTTTCTGTTATTTATATACAAATACTTAAGAATTGATGTAATATTCCAAAAACTGTTACCTAACTTTCAAAAGCTACCATTCAAGATCAAGTTACCAAATATTTAAATATGGCATACACCAACTGAAAATTTCAAAATTAGCAACCTCAACCTTCCATTCAAGAGCAACTAACCAAACATTCAAAATATAATACCAACAAGCAGTAGTCTCGGTTTCATAAATTATTGTCACCAACCATTCAACTTCAAACCATTCAACTTCAAGTAACCGAACTGAAAAGGAGTACTTTAACAAGTTAAACATAACATTCAAAGTTAAGCATCCACATATTTAAGGTCTACAATTCAGAAATTAACATCCATGAAATTCCAACCCAAAAACACTATTCAGTCATACATATATAGCAAAACATACATGGTAGTGGTATTCCAAAAACTTAGCTACAGAAATACACTTAAATATGGGCAACTCCTTCTAATTCAACAACAATTGCAGCACAGGAAGTCTACAAAACCAGTGGAAAATATTTCAGACAAATAAATATATTACTTGTCTATAGAATTCAACATAAATGCAAAGACATGATTGGGTAAAAAGCTAAAAACTGACCTTGTCCATCTAAGTTTGTCTGTGTTGGTCAACCATTATTTTCAGCCATGATATTTTTCTGTCAATACAACCCATTGCGGCCCACATCTCCCTCTTGCTCCTCACACAGAAGAATTTAGTTGCAAAGGTATGCAATACACTACCAAAGGCAACTCCATCAATAGAGTGCAGTTCTTCCATTACCTCTTCAATACTACAACCTTTTTTTTTATCTCTACAAGGAGCTGTGATCCCTCTAGGCATGGAGATAGTCTCAACAAGTTTATCCATACGTGCAACTAGTACTGCTCCCATTCCAGTTCCCTTTTTCTTTTTTCGCAATTGAGGTGTAGTCTGATGTGCACCCTTTCTCTTTGAACTGTTAGGGTTGCAGTAATTGTGTGCGACATTGCTTCCACCAACCATATTGCTAACATCACGTGTGAAATCAGGGATTGCATCCTCTTCAGAGTCGCCACTTCCTTCTTCCATATTAGTATCCTCATTGGTTGTATTCCTCATTCCAGCAGCCACATTATCTTCATCTGATAAGAGTCTTTGTGAGGGAGTCCAAGCATATTCTCCCGTGGCCATTATGTTAATAAATATGATATCGTACTTGGAACACAACGAGGGCTCTATGCCGACATGTCTAAACTTTTTTGCTCCTTTCATTTCCTGTACAATGACAACTATATGTAATTAGGAATGATAGTAGATGAAAAAATAATACAACATGACAACAAAAATTATGAGGCTATTGCAAATCAGCAAACTAACCTGAATTTTTTATTGCCACCATTCATCAGTTACTGAGATGGTCCCAAGTTTAGTAGACCAACCAACTCCAGTTTCAGTTATTAATTTTTTCCATACCCTCCAGTCCTTTTTAATCCCATCCCATTTTTTTTAAGCTAAGATTTTGATAAGGAAAGGCCTGTTTGATCTTTGAATGACTGTACGACAAATTTCCAGCCAGCTTTGTCAAAATGTGTGTTTGGTCTCATGCCTCTCTCAATAGCTGTAATGCAAATGTCGCAAAACAGGTGCAACATTGCCTTGCTCCATAAAGCTTTATCATGTGTGTCAGACCTATCCATTGCTTATGGTTGACAATGCAATGCAAAATTAAACAAACAATTAACCAAATGGATAAGGCCATAATACAATAGTAACAGAACAAGAAATTACATGTGCAGCAAAAGGTCAACCAAAGAATAACAAAAGGTTAAATGCTGACAAGGAATGAAAACATAATAAAGAAATTATCTATAGCAACTTGGTTGACAATGCAAGAAAGAATTCAAAACACCATTCAATATAGATGAATAAAGCTTTAGTGCTGATAAGGGATGAAAAAAAAACTAAGGAACTAGTTCAAAAAAGATTGCATGATATGAAGTGTGAACTAAGAAACTTGACAGGGGAAAGAATATAAAAACCTACCCACAGTGGCATAAACCTATAACTAGGGGTGTGCAAAAAAACCCGAAAACCGAATAAACCAAGAAAACCGAGAAAAAATTAACCGAAAAAACCGAACCGAAAAAAAAACCAATTAAACCGATTAGAATAGTTAGAAAAAATCTCGGTTTGGTTCGGTTTCGGTTTTCAAAGTCTGAAACCGATTGAACCGAACCAAACCGAACCGAACCGGTTCAACCATTCCAGCATTGAAAAAAAGAACCAAGTATAAATAGAAAAAACCCTAGACCTAAAGTGCAGTTGACGCCCCCCTCTCTTTTCTCTGCCTCTCATCATCTTCTCACACAGCCCCCCTTCCTTTTTCCTTTTTTTCTCTCTTTTTCTCCCTGCCTCTCATCATCTTTTGATTCTTTTAACAGCCCCCCTCCCTTTCCCTTTTTTCTCCATGCCTCTCATCTCCCCGAAGCCCCTCCTCCTTTTCTCTCTATCTCTTATCTCTCATCTCATCTTTTTAAGTTCACATTTGCATCAACAATACATTTACTCTAATCAAACTACATGGGCTGGGCAGATAAAAAAAGAGATGACTTTTTGATGATTAAAATTCTAACTCCATTTCAAGTTCATCTCTGCAGTCTGCATCTTGTGGGTTTTTGTTTTTTTTATTTATTATTATTAAGTTATAATTTGCTTGTAATTTGTGGGTAGATCTGTGTTCTTGAACAATAGAAACCGAGATTTGCTTGTAATTTGTGGGCACTGGACATCGAGATTTGCTTGTAGTGTGTGGGCACTAGGCAGATCTGCTTTCGTGAACAACAGAAACTGAGATTTGCTTGTAGATTTGCTTAGAGTTTGTGGACACTAGGCACCAAGATTTTCTTTTTGGTTTTACCGATTTTTGAACAATAAAAACCAAACCAAACCGAAACCAGTCGGTTTGAACGGGTTTCGGTTTGGTTTTGGTTTTAAAATTTTAAAATTAATAATGTCGGTTTGGTTCATTTTTTTATGTAAAAACCGAACCGAACCGAACCAAAAATGATCAGCCCTACCTATAACTGTTTGTCATCAATTAGCAGGGGATATTCTAATTAGCAACTGAAATTATTTGTTTAAGTTACTATGTTTGTAGTTGTTGGCAATCAGCAGCACACAATACCAGTTTAACATAGCAAGTAAAGGATGTTCTATATATATTATTTTAATGTACATTTATTAACTTGTTAGCAATCTGTAGAATGCCACAACTAATATGATTTTAACATAGAAAGTAGGGGATGTTCTACTTTAGCAACTGAAATTAATTGTGCCCTAATTACGTTTATTTGGTAACAATCAGCAGCATATAGCAAACACACAAATAACTGCAGATACATGGAGGGAATAAAGATAATGAAAAATTAGCACTAATGGCTGACGAGAGTAAAATACTAGTGATTTAAAAAGGGCATAAACAGGTCAATTTCACTGCAATAAACAAAAAAAAACTTAAAATTACTAAGAGGACCAGTGAAGTAAGCACAGTACCCGTTGGAAATTGCAGCTGAGGTGTTTGAATGAAGCACGATGTTGATATCTATGGTGGGGTTGTTGAAGGTAGGAAGACAGGTTGTTCATTGTCTTCTTTTTGTGTTGAAGCTTCAGAAACGAAGGAAAAATTAGCATATATAATTATCGAGAGTAAACAACAAGTGATTAAACAAAAGGGGATATACAGATCTTCACTGAAATAAACAACAATTAACTTAAATTTTCTATAAGAATAGACTAGTGAACTAACCCGTTGTAAATTTGAGTTCTGGTGCTTGAATCAAGCTCGATCTATATATATGTTTCGGGGTTGTTGCAAAGCGTTGTTGTTGTTCTTCATTTCCTTTTGTTAAAGAGAAATGAATGACAATTGAATGTGCAGAACGAGACGAAGCCATCAGTTTAATGTTTTGGGTTATGCAACAGTAATGGTTTGTTGTGGAGTTGTTGTGCGCAATTACAACTGATGGGAAGGGAAATGAATGAAAATGGAAGAACAAGAATGAGAAGGAGAAGAGCAAATGAGAACTGAACGAGAACAGTGTGTGTTTTGGTAAATTTCGACTCTTATCATCTCTAGAAAGTTCAACCACAGGTTGAGACTTGTAAAAAAGCAATATTTTTCTACTTCCAAAAAATCATGGTCCTGCCGCATGTAAATGGTGGGACCCATGTTTTTTGATTTTTTAACAATTCATAACCAAATTGCTATTTAGTGCATTTTTTAAGAAACACAAACGCTAATGCGTAGCTAAACGAACTCTTAGTAGATGTGTCTTCTAGTTGACTTTGAGCTTTATTAAAAAGAAATCCTTTTTACATGTCTCTTCATTGTAAGGCCGATTAAAACTTAACATGCTCTTTTAAAACAATTTTAATAACAAGACAATAAATTTTGTCATGTTATAATCAAACTTAAATTTTAGTTTATTTTACATCTTTTCCAATTTAAAACCGATGTAAGCTTAATAATTCTCTTCTAAAAAAAAATTAAAATTATGTTGACAAGCTTTCGTCAAGGTTTTGTTAAATTAACAATATTTTTACTTGGATCTGTATTTTTATAGATAGATAAGAAGTCTTTTATTTTCAAGAACTGATATTAAAAATTTTTGTAAAAAAAATTAGAATATTTTATAGCAATTAAATTAAAAGAAAAAAACATATTAAAAATAATATTTCATCTGAAATTTTGTAATAACAGTAACGTCGATCTTTCCTTGT
>Ga0325410_1008324_pt1 | contig 11243 bp, 4 predicted proteins | sample PopdelMetagenome_16_FD_206182 | JGI IMG/M metagenome (GOLD analysis project Ga0325410, IMG submission 206182) | Populus deltoides microbial communities from Bellville, Georgia, United States - Xylem-PdIQD-R3 | ecosystem: Host-associated > Plants > Phyllosphere > Stem > Wood/Secondary xylem...
AAAGGAAATGAAAAGCATGAACAAGAGATTAATGAAAATAAAACTTAAGCATTACAACAATAAAGAGAGAGCAAGAACATGATCTTGATCTTAGAACCAAGATTGCTAAATGAATGGCAAATGCCTCTTTTTATAAGATAAAATTCAGAACTATTCATTTGGTAATTGATTATTGATGTAGTGGCCAACTATTGATTTAGTGGACTTGGTGGACAGCAGCACTCAAACACTTTGGCTGGATGACATGACATTGATCAATTCAGAATTTGGCAAAGTGTTCTTCATGAAAGTTGTTGGAAATCATCTTATCTTTCCACCCATAAAATTACAGAGCATTGGGATCACTAGAGCTCGAGATATGGCTAAAATACTGAGTAGTGCTGTTGGTGGACGTGGTGGATAGATTTCAAGCTCTTGTCTGGACCACATGTCATTGTTGCCATCCAAAGTTAAGAAAATCTTCTGCATGAAAGTTGTTGGAAATTGGCTTTTCCTTCCACCCACCAAATTTCACGTCATTTGGCCTTCTAGAACTCCAGATATGGGTAAAATTCTAAGCAATATTTGGGCTGGATTACAGGACAGATTCTGACTTCTCTTTTGTGGCCAAACTTTGAATTTGAAAACGGCAGCTTTGGGTCTTATACTATTCATGAACATTGTAGGCCTATTTCGTAGCTTTCGATCCATATAAATTAAGCTGAAATCCAAGATCTATAGCTTTAGATATGACCCAATAACTGAATAGTGTTTCAATTTGAATTGAATCGGCATCTCCTTTCTAAGCTTAGCCGTTTCTTTGTCCTTTCACTTTCAATAGTTAATCACATCAATCAATCCTTTAAATTATGAGATATGCCTGCATTTAAAATGAATATTTACCATAAATTAAAGCTATCTTATATTATCAGATCTGTTATTATAAAACATGCTCTAGTTAAGGAGTTATTGATACTTCAAGTGCAAAATGATGATATAAAACCTTGATAAAAATGCACTTTTAAGTACTAATCACTTGGCTATATGCAATAAAGAAAAATTGATAATTTTTATCCTAACAGCTCAATCAATCACAAGTCATCATTAAACGGTCACAAAACCATACACACAATTAATAATTTATCCCAAAAACTAACAATTTATCAAATAAATCATTTGAGGTTTTGAATCAACATTGCAAGGTTGTTGTGGTTGTCTAGGGACTGTTTGAAACCTTCCAAGGTTGCTAGGTAATCTCGGCAGTGCGTGGAACCATGCAGCACCGTCATTGCTGACGCATGGAATCACGCATTGTCGCTACTAGAGGAGGAGAAATTGGTGAATCTAAAACTCCTCTGTCTCCTCTTTGATTCCTCACTGACGGTGCAACAAATAGACACTTCTAAAGGGAGCTCTACTCTATTAAAGTTCTAGTATTCTTCCTGTTTTTTAGTCCAAGTCTGTCTCTTCTCCCTATAATTGTGTTTTTATGTTGTTACTAGTAAGAGAAAGTTTTACAGCGTATGAAACTACTACATCACTTCTTTGATCCCCCACTAGAAGTGCAACAAAATGGATCTCTATAGAGAGAGCTTTGCTAGCTCCACCTTTAAAAGCTGAGCTTGAAGGAGCTTGAAGGAGTAGTGAGAGAGGCATGAGATCTGCTACTGTTGGTTGTGTTATTCTACTTCAACGGAGACCAAAGAAACTTGGACGCCAAAGGAAGAAAATATCATTGTTATCGCGACTTGGTGGAATGGCCAACAATTATGGGAGGAGTTGGTGGTGGTTTTTTGAAAAGAGAAGGGAAAAAAAAATTATCCTTAGAAACAATGGAGCTTTGGTTCTTTTGTGTGGGAGTGATCAACATTAGGGAGAAAAAGTTATAGGTGACGGCTAGGTTTTTTTTGGTATGTGTCTGTGGGTTCTTTTTTTAGTTTTTTTGTTCCATAGCTCTGTCCCATTTTCCTTTTTGTGTATGGCAACTATTTATAGGTAAATTGCTTGGTGACTAAGCAATCCAAAAAACAATTTGATCCCTCAACTTCTTTCTTTTCACTTTTAGTCCCTTTATCCATTTTGATTTTTTCTTATATATATTTTTTGTATTTTCTTTATTCTTCTTTTTTAAAGCAACACCAATGTCAACTCAAAAAAAGCACCTTAACAACTAAACATGTAGAAAAAACACTGAAAACAACACAAATACGTAAAGAATATATATTAAAAAAAAATACTTCAAAAAAAGGTCAAAATTTGGTAGCAACAAAGATGACATCTTTTTTTAATATTAAGATAACAAAATATTGGTTTGACTTGGGTTAACCTGTGTTAACATGTTAAGTCCGTGACCTAGGTCATGAGATTATGATAACCCCATAGAAAATAAATCAAAACAAATTATAAAGCTTAATTTAGAATCAACCCAGTGTTGAAGGAGAAAATTAAAAAAAAAATCAATTAAAAAAAGACCTAAAAAGTTATCTGAGTTAACCTGTTACACTTACGACTCAAGTTATAAGATTGAGATAACCTTATAAAAAAATTATAACAAATTAACAAGTTCCATTCACAATCAGTTTTATGTTAAAGGGTAAAACTAAAAAAACAATCAATTAAAAAAAAACATAAAAAAATAACTCAAGTCAATTCACCAAACTTATGACCTGAGTCATGAGATCGAAATAACCTCATAGAAAAAAAACCTGATTTAACCCAAATTAACTTGCCAAATCTACGACTATGGTCGTGAAACTAAAATAAACCTATAAAGAGCAAAATAAAACAAATTATGAAGCTTAATTCTCAATCATTCATGTCGGATCCAATGTTGAACGATGAAATTTGTAAAAATCTTAAATAAAGGAATAACACAAAAAATAAGTCAAGTCAGTATAGCTTAACCCATTAAGTACTATTATTGGGTCATAAGGTCGAGATAACCACATAAAAATCAAATCAAAATAATTCATGAAGCCTAATTCCCATCAAACACAATATTAAATGATGAAATTTAGAATAGAAGTCAAATAAAAAAAGAAAAAGAAACTGAGTCAACTGGATTAACCTACCAAACTTGCAACTTTGGTCATAAGACAATGACAATCCAATAAAAAGCAAATCAAATGTTGAAGGACATGAGATCGAGATAACCTTTTGAAAGAAGAAAATGACTTGATTTAACTGGGGTTAAAATATTAAAACCCGCAACTTTGATCATAAGACCAAGTATCCCGTAGAAAACAAATCTAGACAGATTAAGAAGCTCAATTCCAAACCTATACAATATTAAGTGATAAAATTAGAAAAAAAATTCATTAAAAAAAACACAAATAACGACCCAAGTTAATTCAGGCTAACCTGTTAAGCACTATTCCCGGATCATTGGTCGCAAGTGTGCGGTGTCACGGCGAAAACATCCACCCTCATATTTTATCTTGTCTATCTATTTGGAAAATACAAGGGGACAAGGAATTCTTGTCTTTTATTAGTGGAAAAATGGAATGGGAGTCGCCATCTAGTATTTTGGTCACTAGGAACCCTAACTAGTCTCAGAGATCGGGTACGGGGACTAGTTGCGTTAAGAAAATGTATTAGCACCCTAAATACATCATACCTAAGGTAGACTGCATTGTTTTATTGTCTAATAAAATCTAAGGTCTTGTCGTGTTTTCTAGTTGTTGGTCCGTCTGTGGTTTAAGAAAATTTCTCCTCGATAAGGAGATCATTATCTTATCGGGCAAAACCTAACCATTCTAACGTCAGCAAAAGAATTTAATTAAATTACTTTCGCATTATTCATACTTCTTTTTTTGCAGATAGCAAAAATGAAGACCCCTGGTTATTAACAGAGTGCAAAATGGTGATCTTTTGGCTTTCTTTCGTCTTTTGTTTCTTTTTTTTTTCTAGACAAACATGCATCAATTTTTGCGAAGAAAGGAAATGAGCATACTTGGTTCTGGAGAAAGGAAACCGGTGGTGGTGTTGACCTCCCCTGCTGTGTCTGTGAGCTTTGCTTTGCCGCTCAGTTTCTCCTTCTCTTCTGTTTCTGTATCCTCGTGTGGCTTTCCTTTCTGTTTCAATCTCCTGTATTTCCTACTGTGTTATCTCCTCTCCTCCTCTTCTATTCTTTACGTTCTCCCTCTCTCGGTTTTCTTTCCTCTCTTACACTGCCCTCTCTCTTTTTTCTCCCCCTGTGTTCGATTCCTCTTCTGGATTTTATAGCCAAAAGATGCAGGCATTTTTTGTAACAGCCGACATGCATCACGGTGGCGAGGGATGTCAGCCACGAGACGTGCCTCCTAATTGAAAATGCCTCCATTGTCGCTGCTAGCGTCTCCTGCCTTTACTGCCCAGTTGTTATGTTTAAGAAGACAATGAATAGTGCTTCAATGGAATGGTGTCGTTTATATTCTTCTGATTTGGTCATTGAATATTTTGCAATTTTGTAATTAAACCCCCAGAAAACTTGTAATTGGATTCCTTAATTTTAGCACCTTTTCTAGTTTCGTCCTCGGTTTCGGATTGTTTCAATTAAGTCCCTAATTGACCATCAAACTTCAATAATTATGCAATTAAGCCCCTGATTTGACCAAATCAACTCTTCAAAATTATAATTGAACCCCAGAACTTCAATTTCTTCAAATAAAAACCTAAATTGACTTAAGAATCAATTTTTTTTGCAATCAAATCCTCCATAAATTCAATTAAAACTTAGATAAAAATTAATTGAGTCCATAAACATCTGATTTTGGACTTTTCTTCCTCAAGAATTGAATTTTCCTTGTCAACAGGACTCTCACCGGTTAAAAATATACTGTCAAATTTTAATTCTTGTATTTTTGAACCTCCTCAACCAATTTTGGCCTTTTTTCGGCATTCCAGCATTCTTTTCTCACTCCTATTATTTTTTGGATTTCTTCCGAATATTTTTTGATATATTTTTTTTGTATTTTCTCATTTTTTTGTGGGAACCCAAAAATGGATAACAACAATTGGATCAAAATAACCTAATATAAAATAAAATAAAACAAATCATGAAATCTAATTCTTAAATAACCCATTATTAAAAGGATGAAATTGAAAACAAAAGTTAAATAAGAAAAAAAACCTCTAGTATACCGAGTTAACCCATCAAACCCATGATCCGTGTCATGAAAGTGAGACAACCTAATAAAAATCAAATTTAATATTAAAAGTTAAAATTTTAAAAAAATGAAAAACAATCAAAGAAAAAAAAATGAAGGCAAATATTTTTTTTGTAGACCACACCAAAACATGTGGGGGAAAGCATTATTTATTGCTATAATACTTCTTCCATATGTTTTATTAGTATTTTGTTAATGTTAGATAAGTTGAATCGGATCAAAAGAAAAGTCTTAAAAGAAAAAAAAATAATTTTTTTTAAAAAAAATTAAAAAATCAATAGGTTCTGAACAGTCAGTAAAATAATAAATCAATTTGAGCTCTTGATTTGATCACATCATATGAACTCTCATATAAATTTTTTAACCCAGCTAGAAAACCTTGTTCATAATTGATTTGTAACAAGGACTAAAACATTAAAAAAAGAAAAAAAAATGTATAAAGATTTGTTAAATATCATCTCTCATTTTTGCTTTTTGTCATTTTGAAGCTATCGTGATTTATATATGAGCTATAGGGAGGAATTTCGACACCAAAGGTAGAGACTGGTACCTCCCCGCCTTAGCCTAAGACTCCATTTGTTTTTACGTTTTAAAAGTGTTTTTGAAAAAAAAATTATTATTTTTTACTTCAAATTAATTTTTTTGATGTTTTCATATTGTTTTGATATGCTGATGTCAAAAATATTTATTTTAAAAATAACTTTGAAAAACAATCATTACTACATTGCGAATCACCCTCTAATTCGCAGGAACAAACATTTGTTTTAGGCTTTTAAGTTCTGGTGACTAATGTTATCATGTGTCATATCTGTCTCGTTGCAATGCTAACCTTATCTGAAAGCCATTATCTCACTTTTCTAAATGTTTGATACTGTGGTGTAAAATATTTTTTAATTTAATGCTTTTTAAATGAAACACACCAAAAAACATAAAATATTAAAAGTGAAATGCATCCAAAATATTAACATACTGATAAATTAGGTTATGATAGTTGATTCAATTGAGTTTTGATCAGATCAAATAAGTTGATCAAATTTTAATTGGATATATACACACCACAACCATAAAAAAACATATAATATAAACTAAGAGTGTGTTTGTTTAAAAGGTGCACCGCTCACAAACAAACACTTTCTAAGTGTCTGTGCACCATAGGTTGCATTGCAATACCAATAACGGTCTAAATGCATTTTAGCATATTTATTGGGTTGCCTATGGGCGTTGGTGCACTAATGTCCTAATTGCTGAGACTTTGGGCCACTCCTTCAAGATCATGAAGTTTGATACAAAGCCCATTCCCGCTTCTTCACAAGTCTCTATGACTTGTTTGGGCTCAAGAGGATTTTTTCCCTTTTTTAGAAACACAGAGGTCTCCATAATATTTAATTACATAAAGTCATTACTTAGAGTAGTTCATTCATAAATCTCTAGAGTAGAAACTTTGCCAATAATATACAAATATTATTGGTGTCATATTAAGCATACAATCTACTCATAACAAATCCACACTACAATTATTATGCTACATTCCTAGTTTTTAGTAGGATGCTCTTGTCTCTCGCAAATCTAATTAATAAAATTACTAAAACTGCTAAAAAATTATGATCTTGTCAAAGATGTTATAAGTTGGAAGTAGTTACAAGTTGGATTTAATTAGATCATGGTTTTAAGTACGAGTCTACCCGGCCAAGGTCTAGGTGTTGACCCAATTCAACCTAAATGTTTGAACTATATATTTTTTTAAAAAAAACTTAAAACAATGTCATTTAGTGAAAAACAATATGGAGTTTTTCAATAACTTAGCCCAGGAAGGCCTTTGAGGGTCACTAGGTTGACCCGTCGAGCTTGTCTAATTAATAGGGTTATACCCAGCGGAAGGGTTGGGTCGTTTGTTAGGGGTTTTACCCAAGTCAACCCAAGTTTTGGTTTTTATTAAAAAAAATTCTTAAAACAATATCAATTTGGTAAAAAAAAGAAACTTGAGTTTTTTCACTAACCTGCCAAAGCTAGGCCTCGGGTCAACAAGTCACTAGGGTGATATGAAGAACTAGATCTTATAACCAGGATTTAGATAACTGGAATACGTGCAAATCAAGTCCTTTAGAAGGGTTAGGGACTTTGCGGTATCTAAGATGGTTTATAGAGGATATGAGAGCATTGCGAGATTGTATAATATGTGTGTTTAGTTGTAGAAAATACTTATGTTTGAGTAAGAGAAAAAAGATGAAGTCCTTTTTTCTTTACAAGAAAATGATTGCTTATCTCACAATTCAAGCTTATTCACGTAGCCTTGAAGTCATATAGGTGTGTTTATACAAGGTTCAGATGACTAACATGTTTTTCACCTATCTTTTTAGACTACTTAGGGATAAAAGCCTAAAGTGGTAACTGGCTACTCAAAAGTCCCCCTAACTATGGGTTTCGTAGGCTGTGTATTATTGATAATGATAAGATAACCAATCTTTGGAGAACAGGTGACCAAAGGTCATACTCTTATTTAATGCATACAAGTTTTGTCCCTGTAATTAGTGGCGAGTGACTAGGTTTGATAAGGGGTAGTGATTTCCAGTATAACAATTGAACTTGAGTGTATCGGCCATGTCCAGGTTTTGATTTGTGAAAGCCAAACATAGAATGATATGAAAATGAAAATAAGATTATGTTTGGTTTGTGTTTCATGACACAAAGATTAGCAACTTATTTGATTGGAGGGGAAAAATAGAAATATAAAGTAAATCTATCACCGTAATAGTTTTGGAGGGAATTTATGTCTTTTTAAAATAGAAAAAACAAGGAACATGACCCTTGTTTCCGCTATCTCAGTCTCTTCTATCTTAATATTTTTTTAAAATCAAAATGACGTCGTTTTAGTAAAAAAAAAAAAAAGTTAGCGGGTTACAATCGAGTTTTTGACCAGGTCTTGCCGGGTCAACCAGCTGGATCACCCCGGGTTTTGACTTTTTCTATTTTTTCTTAAACCCGGCTCGGTTCCAGTCCCGAGTAGACCCGCCGGGCCGGACCGGTTTCAAAACTATGAACCAAACGCTACCTAAAATTAGTTGGAATTTCAAAAGCCAAGCAAAGGATGAAACACAAACTAGTGCTTTACTTTTTACAAACTAAAAGCTGAAGTATAAAATATGCTTCGGTCCAAATCCTTTATGAGTTTATAAAAAATGTTAGGTAATCATATGGAGTACACAATTAGAATCTTAAAGCATGTTACCATTAGCACTAATTAAAAATTAAGTGTTCCAAGATGTCGGCAGTGCTATGTTTTTGGTCAAGCCTAACCAAAAGAAGTGCCTAATCACACTTGCATATTATTCTCCCTGGAAAAGGTGGGGATTACAATAGCTTTTAGGAGGGATTTGCCCAATGAAATTATAGCGGTAAAAACAAGGGGATGGGTTTTGATTAAGTAAAAAAAAAAAAGAGAGGAGGGAGGGGTAATAAGTTAATATCAACTTTTGGAGAGGACATGGAGTTTGGAGCAGAGGGAACATGATGGCCACCATGTTTACATCTCCATGCCTGCCATGTCTTCTCTCACATTATCAATGGCCTCGAAAAGATGAGAGGGAGAGGCTACTTGAGGTCTCTCTCAATTTGATGAAATCTCTTGAAAGCCTCTCCCCAATACGAACCTTTTCCTCTCTTTCCCGGGCCCGCTGACTGGCATTCTTGCCGAATTTTACAGGCCCTTCTGCACAAGGAATGACAGCATGTTTATGTCAGCACCACTGTTAGCTCTATTGGTTGCCCTCACTCAGTGTTATTACTTATTACAGTCCCATTTGGCGTAGCCCAACCAGCCTTGGAATTTGTTGGCTTCCGCATCCACTGGAGCAATTTGCAATACATTAGTATTTATTGTTGGTGTTAATGATTCGAGGGAGAAAGCTAGCCTCCACGACTTAGGATAAGTATGGTTAAGATACGAGCTTTTATTGCCTTTTGCATGAAGTGTATACAATGTCAATCTTTACTATTTTGCTAAGAATTAAACTACGAAATCAATCTTGAAAGATATGATATAATTTAACTGATGAGATTATAAATTTATTTTTTTAAAATTATTAATTTGAATCTCATAGATATTACTGAAAATTTATATATGTGAGCTTCAAAAGTTTTTAAAGAGATTATAAGAGTGTGCGTGAAGAAACTTAACTCAGTGAGTTGGAACATGCCATGAATGATTGGGTGGATCTTCTTTTATGGGCAGACTTGGGGTGTACGGGGGAGGGAGCGAATAGGACAGTTGTGAGTCAGAGAGAAGTTTGTCACAGGTTCATACAGTAGGCATTATGTTTGCTTGGAACAGGGTATTTTTCACTTGTCGAATATTACTATTTTTATTTCACTTTGATTCATAGAGAAGCACGAGGAATGATGTGGCTTGCTGGTGCCACTGCCTCTCCCTCCCCCTGCAATCTCTGATATGATACTCATTCGTTGGAGATAGATCGATTATGGTCCCTTCCTAGCAGAGGGCTCGAGGCACAAAATTATTTGGTCCCTTCGAGCTTGAGGCACCTTTTTGTGGGGGGCAAACCCGAACAATGTGTGCGGACTCCTGCCCTTAAAAAAAAAAAAAAAACAAACAAACTTTTTCCCCTCTCTAAACATGTCTTGGTTGCCTAAAAAATCTTGGCAGCATACGAGGTATGATTCTTGTGGGAGCCCTCCAAAGTTTATTTTTGGAACGATTTTCGATTTAACATTGTAAACGAGTAAAGCCCCCCTTTTCCCTCTTGGCACACTTGCCAATTATGCAATCTTGTTTTTAGTTGTTAAATTGAAATGTTAGAGCTAGTTAATTGATCATCTATTATTTACGGTGTTTGTTTTTGCGGTGATATTGTATTTTTTTAAATGATCATTTTAGATTTTTTAGATTGTTTTGGTGTACTAATATCAAAAATAATTTTTTTTTAAATTAAAAAAATTATTTTAATACATTCTCAAGTAAAAAAAAACACTTTGAAAATCAACAGTCACTTCCCTACCAAACATTATCATTAACTTGGGGTTTGATTCAAGCTATTTTTTTTTAATATTTTGAATATTAATCTAATTAAATCTGAATGATCTAGTTAAAGTTAGATAAAATTAGATTAACTTCTAAAATTTACAAATCTAACAATCATATAACTCGAATCAAAATGAGATCAAAAGCAAGCCATTATATTATGCAACTTGATTGGTTTTTTTTTTATTTTGGCTGGATTAATTATCAATCAATAATCGCTCTATTTGCATTGTTTTTTAATTGGAAAATTCTTGGGTCTTTTTTTCTATCCATAAGATTATTAAATTGTTATAGTATGATAAGACGGTCACAAACATTAATCGTAAATTGTAACCTCACACTCAAAGATAATGGATCCCAATCATTTCTATTAGCAAATGTAACCAAGCCCACAGGTCGAATTATGCTGTTGGGTTGGATACATGTATGGTGATGATTGATGTGTGTCGTCCATACAAATTAATGCTTATGGGTTTGCTAGTTCCATCAACCTTTTGAAATTACTCCCTTTTCTTTTTTAATCCCTTTTTTTTTTTTAAATGAGAGAGTGATTTATTTTTTGTGTATATACATAGAGTACGTACGATCAACTTAAAGTAAGATTTCATGATTTGAATATAAATCCTTCCTTGATAAAAAAAAACATAAAAATAAAAGGTTAATATGAATGTGAGGTTACTGTAGGTGTTGGTGAAGAATGCAATATTATGTTCAAATGATATTTTTGTGTAATTATAATAAAAATAAAAGTAAAAATAAAAAAAATAAAAATTAGAATCGTGAAAATAATTAATAGCAATAACACGTCGTTATATTAATTAATTATAACTATTAATAATGATAGTGATTACGATAATGAGATGATGTTGATAGTAATTAAAACTTATGGTGCGATAGTTGTCGAAGATGATTATGTTAGAAACAAAATAATGATAATTATTTTGATATGTATTAATTAGATTTTTTTTGTTTTATTAAAGATTTAAAGGTTCTAATTAAATTGAAAATACATGAACAAAATCATCAAGACAGCTCTAAACAACATAAAAAAATATCTATTCCGAGGCAACATATACTAATTA
>Ga0325410_1008328_pt1 | contig 11240 bp, 10 predicted proteins | sample PopdelMetagenome_16_FD_206182 | JGI IMG/M metagenome (GOLD analysis project Ga0325410, IMG submission 206182) | Populus deltoides microbial communities from Bellville, Georgia, United States - Xylem-PdIQD-R3 | ecosystem: Host-associated > Plants > Phyllosphere > Stem > Wood/Secondary xylem...
CATGATCAAATCAAGTCAACTTTAAATTATTATTTTTTAAATCTAACCCATGTTAAATGTTAAATGTTAAATATTAGATAGATGGAGTTTTATATAAACTCTAAAGGTAAATTGTTTATTTACAAGTACGAGCGATCATTTTGCTAATCCGAGCCTAAAATAACTTTTAATGAAAGGTTAGAAACTCAATTGATAGAAGTTTTAACATTAGGACTAAATTGAGAATTGGGAAAAGTATATACACAAAACCGAACTCAAAAACCAGAAATTTAAAAATCCACTCTCTTTCGTCCTCTTCTTCTCCAGCAAAATCAAAAACCCTAACACCTCCTCTCTCCCTCCTCAACACACCAAACATGGCACTCGAAATCGAAGCTCGCGAGTAAGTTCTGCTTCCTCTCCTTAAAAAAACACGACACAGCACTTGAATTTCCTTCCCCTGACACTTTTTTTTAATTGTTTTTCTTTTTCAGTGTAATAAAAATTGTGCTGCAGTTCTGCAAAGAACACTCTCTGCACCAAACATTCCAAACCCTACAAAACGAATGTCAAGTCTCCTTAAACACAGTAGACAGCATTGAAACATTCGTGGCAGACATAAACGGAGGAAGATGGGACACGATCTTGCCTCAAGTGGCGCAACTTAAGTTGCCGAGGAATAAGTTAGAAGATTTGTACGAACAGATTGTGTTAGAAATGATTGAGTTACGAGAATTGGATACTGCTCGTGCTATTTTAAGACAGACTCAAGCTATGGGTGTCATGAAGCAGGAACAGCCGGAGAGATATTTGAGGCTCGAGCATTTGCTTGTTAGAACTTATTTTGATCCTAATGAGGTGGGTGAGAAAAAAAGGAATGTTTTTTTTCTGCTTTTCTGTGTGTTTTATGGTTTGTTTTGTGATGGGTTTTCTTGATTTTGGTTAAATTTGGGATTTTTAATGTTCTTTGGTTTCGAAAGTGTTATCGGTGTTGTGCTTTGCTCTTCTTAATGCTTGTGTTTTATGGTTTGTTTTGTAATGAGTTTTGTTGATTTTAGTTAAATTTTGGATTTTTTAATGCACTTTGGTTTCGAAAGTGTAGTCGGTGTTAGTACATTAATAAGGGATTTGAATGGAAGGTGTAGCTTACAATGGGAGTAGTGAAGATTTAGACTTTTGTTTCTAATAAGTGAATATCTGAGTTTTTTGGGCCTGAGACCTGGGAATTGTGTGAAATATGACAGGCTTATCAAGAATCAACCAAGGAGAAACGACGTGCACAGATTGCTCAAGGTTTTTCTTTCCTTGATTTTTCCCTCTGTTTGTGTGCTTAGTGGTTGCTGTGTACATTTGTGAAGATTCTGGAAGTTTAAATTAAACTGTAGATTAGAATGCAGGGAATGAATACTGTTGAAATGTGAAGGATTTAATTGGTAAATCGAGGCAACTAGAAGAATGATTAACATATTTTGTTTCAAACACCTTGAATCAAGACAACTAGAGAAAGGGTTAAATTTTTTTGTTTTCTATAACTTTCAGAGTAGTTGTTGGATTGCTCGCTCTCGTTATGCTTTTGTTTCCTGTTCCTTTTTAGTTTTACGAGTGATTTTTCTTGTTCTGTATTCAGCCCTTGCTGCAGAAGTTAGTGTGGTTCCACCTTCAAGATTAATGGCTCTAATTGGTCAGGCTCTCAAGTGGCAGCAACACCAAGGTATGTTCCGCTTCAAAATGAAACTTTATACATAATGGAGGAAGCCTCGTTAATATTGTTTTATTTCACTTGGATGGTAAAGGAATTCATGTTGCCTCTAAAAAATGCTCTTATTAAATTTTTCCTTTTTTTTCAGCATGCACGCTTTTTTTGGAGCTTTTTTTTTTACTAACTTAATGTATTCAAAATCTGGATACTGCCTCTGCTCATGGGAGTGGGCAATGGGAAACGTGATACACTTTCTTGTCATTTACTTTCACTGCAAAGATAATGGAAGCTTTTTTGTTTTCCTCATCCAGGGTTGCTTCCTCCGGGAACTCAGTTTGATCTATTCCGAGGAACAGCAGCCATGAAACAAGATATTGATGATATGTACCCAACAACTCTTACACATACCATAAAGGTAGGTGCATTATCCAAATTTATTACGCAGATTTTTTTGACTAAAAGCGATTGTTATTTTTATTTGGTTTGCATGTATTATTTTGTAGTTTGTTCAGTCATATATATATTTATATTGCATCCTTAAATTGTTAGCTCCTCATATTACACCCTGCTGTGTTCTTCTGCAGTTTGGAACAAAAAGCCATGCTGAATGTGCTAAATTCTCTCCAGACGGGCAATTCCTTGTTTCATGTTCTATTGATGGGTTCATTGAGGTATCCTTTTGGAAACTGCTTCCAGATGATGAAAGATTAGTGAATGGATATTTAGTGATATTTTATTTGTTGATCACTGCTAGGTGTGGGATTATGTAAGTGGAAAGCTCAAAAAGGATCTTCAGTACCAGGCTGATGTGAGTTTTCTTTTTATAACCCTCTGTGTTTGCTTGCTTTTAATGTTATCAATACCAGGAAGAAGATAGTGTACTCTCTTCTATTGATAAGTTTTCATGCATTCCCAAACCTCACCTGATCAATTCCTATACCATTATTTCATCTGTCCATTATTATGGACTGACATCTCGAAAAATAAACATCGAAGGTTGATCCCTGCATCATATATCATCCAAAACTGAACACTCTTCCATTCACCACACTAAACTGATGCTGCTCCGGTGATGACATGCTCTGTATTATTACAGAATCCCAAATTAGGTCTTCATTGGTGTCCTGTATTTTGTAAAGGTTCACAGGCAGTCAATTAACTCAAGCATGTGCCAAAACATGAGTAGAGAAAGAATGAAAAGTAGATAATTGAAGGGATTATTTCCATGTATCCTTTGATCGTTTCAAATTGATTTAGGATTAAATAGTTTTCAGTGGAGTTGTTCTTTACTAGTTGTATATTTACTGGTAAAAATGTAAAATCTTTCCAGGAAACTTTTATGATGCACGATGATCCTGTCCTCTGTGTTGATTTTAGCCGAGATTCTGAGATGCTTGCATCTGGAGCGAAAGATGGGAAGATCAAAGTAAGTCATACCCTTACATGCTTGCATCTATGTTGTAGCTCTGAATTCTCTCTTTCATATATCCTACATGATATCTAATTTTATCTTCTCTAGTTCTCTTGATGGCTGTGGATCTTCTATTATCCATAAAGCTCCCTTCTGAGAGAATAGAAGCATGAGTTTAATAGATCTTGTGAAGTATGAGTTCTTGAGACAATTTGGTAACTCTATTGGGAGGGGAAGTGGGAAGTTTTTCTCAAGAGAATCAGGGAGCTAAAAAATTCATGAACAAGATGAAATGCGAAAAGTTCTTAGGACCTGAAACTTTAGTTTTTATTAAGGTTGCATGTATTTGAGTTTATTGACTTGCAGATTTTAGGACTAAGAGAATGCTTCATGAGTGTAGGAAAACATTTTATTTTTATATACATAATGATAACGTTGATGTTTTAGCTCTCCTTTACAATTAAGCTTGTGTTTTTCCAGCTGTGGTGAAATTTGCATTGCTGGTGAGGACATATGGAAAAAAAAATGATTTAAATTTGGAATTTGATATTGCCGTCTTTTTAAGAAACTTAGTCTAAAATGTACCTTTTCTTAGGTCTGGCGTATAAGGACTGGTCAATGCTTGCGTCGTCTTGAACGTGCACATTCTCAGGGAGTCACAAGTCTTGCTTTCTCTCGTGATGGAAGCCAGCTGCTAAGTGCATCCTTTGACAGCACAGCGAGGTTCGTTTACAGCAATGGACATTTTTTTGTTTGCATAGCAAATTAATTGTCTATATTGACCCTCTTAATGACTATAATGCAGCTCGTGGTTTGGAGATGACACCTCTTAAGACTAGTATCTTTTTTTTCTATGTAACCCATGTGGTCATTGAGTTTCTAACTTTAGTCATGTCCATATCCGTACAACAATCATTTTCCCTTATTTTCTTTTAAATAACTATATTTTACTTTGTTGTAGAATTCATGGCCTAAAATCTGGGAAGTTGTTAAAAGAATTCCGTGGACACGCATCCTATGTGAATGATGCCATCTTCACTAGTGATGGGACTCGTGTTATTACTGCCTCCAGTGATTGCACGGTCAAGGTAAGTCACACATTAAAGTGCAGTGTTTTCATGAGGTTACACTTCTTTTCTCTAGCTTGCATAACAGATTCCAATTTTTTTCCTAATAGGTTTGGGATATGAAGAGTACAGACTGTATACATACATTCAGGCCACCACCGCCATTGAGGGTACCTTTTCTCAATGCAATGTGCATGATCATGATCATGAGTTAGCTGCATTGTTTTGTGTGGCTTACCTGGGATAGAATACTTTTAATTCATCTTGCTTCTTGCTATATGTCTTGCCTTTTGCCTTCTATAACATGTGGCTGATTATCGCTGCTTCTGTGGATTGTTAGGGAGGTGATGCTTCTGTGAACTCTGTTCATCTTTTCCCAAAAAACACTGATCATATTGTTGTATGTAACAAGACATCATCGATATGCATTATGACACTTCAAGGACAGGTAGTTTCTCTTAACTCGAGCTGATGCTAATATTATGCCACTCATCTGTTGCTCTGCCATGTTTGGGTTTTGGGGTTGGGACCAAATTTTATATAGTGCACTGCTACTTTTTGGCTGCAAACCATGACATTTCATAGCATCTTCTAGCATATTTCACTAGCCTTAGACCACCACAAAAGCAAATATAAACTGATAATCATTCTATAGATAGATTACGATTCTATGTTTTACTGGTTCAGGCACTTTGTTTTTGTTCACTGAAACTTTTTCAGAGTGTATAAGTAGAGGAGTTTAGATAATTCATTATCAATGACATATTGCTTTGCGTGATTGTGATGCAGGTTGTGAAGAGCTTTTCTTCCGGTAAAAGAGAAGGTGGAGATTTTGCTGCAGCCTGTATATCACCAAAAGGGGAATGGATCTACTGTGTTGGTGAAGACAGGTATTCCTTTGTCCATCTGGTTCTTATGTAAAATTTACAACCTTGTTCTGTATTTATTTTTCTCATAAAATAAGAGTTATCTTAGAAATGAAGAGAGAGATGAAATGAAAATGTCAATCTATTACTGAGAATAAGTTGGAGAGATGGGCGTTTGAGATGGTTTAATTTTGTTAATAACAGTCCTCAAAATTGCATGCAGGAATATTTACTGCTTCAGCTACCAATCTGGCAAACTAGAGCATCTAATGAAGGTGAGTTTTCACTAGGGTGGCAGGATCTAGGGTTTTGGGTTGCTCTCTATTTTGTCCTTTTCCCCATCATTTATAACCGGCAACCAATGTACATTTTGTAAAAATAAACTTATTCTCAATCGAGTGTTGTGGTATAAACCCAGAAGGGAGACAATAAAAATGAGGGAAGAAAAGGAAGAATCTGGGCAAGACGTGGTCCTTGTTTCAACTGCCAGGGAGGGCTTTTAGGGTGATATATGATACGGTTCAGGATAACAAGTTTACATGATGTTAAGCTGCTATGAAATTTATTTCTGCTAATTCATTTATGCCATCATTGCTTTTGGGGGCCAACAAATTTTAACCCCTAACCTCCATGTCCACACTGTATGGATTAGTGTTTGTCGTTTATCTTAGTGTCAGGGACAACCTTCTCTGAGCATGTAGTTTCATGTTTGTGCATATGAATGTTGTAGTACAGAAGCTGTCCTTAAAACCAGCTAAAGAAATTACATACTTGGTCGTTTTGGCTTTCTGCTTATCATGTGCCATTTCGTGCGTAGGTCATTCTAACTTTGCAAGTGCATGTTTTGACCTTTGATACTGCCAGGTTCACGAGAAGGATGTAATAGGCGTGACCCATCATCCTCATAGGAATCTTCTTGCCACCTACAGCGAAGATTCCACAATGAAATTATGGAAGCCATGAATTTTCTGCATTGACCGTATTTACTTCCCTCATGCAAGACTCACTTTAGCTCTGTTATCATTTGTGAATCGCATCTTTTCAAGATCGACTTCCAATTCTCAAAGAGCCGCCTGTAACTGGCCTGTCAGAGTCCAAGAGTTAGGAACTGATAGCAACTGACTGGTATAGACCGGAAGACTTGTTTATTTTCCTGCATCATTTGGAAGGGAGATTCTCTGTTGTAGTCGAAGATTTTGATTACATTTCTTGTATAGCAAAACTAGTTCAGCTGGCTGTTATATTCTCTCTGTCAACCTGCATCGCCCTCGCATTCACGGCACAATGCGCACGCGATGAATTATCTTGCCCCATGTACACTTGGAGCTGCCATTTCTGAACGTTTTCTTCTGAGTTCTGAGCTGTTCTTATTTGGCCTGCTGAGTTGCAACCACTCTCTTCCGGTTCAGGGGAGGATGGCCTTGAAGGAAGCTTTTCCTTACAACCTGGTTCACCTTCTATTTTTTTTTTTTAAAAAAAAACTTATATTGCTTTGCTTTAAAGTACTAGAAAGGTGTTTGTTGCTTAATCTTTAAGAATGGAAGGTGATTTTCATAAAAACAGTTATAAGGTATATTAGTTTTTAGTTTAAAAAGCGTAGTAATTTTTTTAAAAAAGGAAAATTGTTTATTTTATTTAAGGAATAAAAATAGCTTTAATTTATTAAAATTAACTAACTTTAATTATTTTTATTTTATACATAGTAATTAACTAATATTTAAATACATGGTTAACAACCTTAAATATTTGAAAATTAACCGCTCTCAATGATCTTATTTTAAGCATATTAAATTTTTGTTTGTATTAATCTTAATTAAATCATTTAGTAGATCTATTTACTAAAAAGAAAAACAGTGAAATGTTTTGACTTTTCTTTCATTTTTTTTTTACTTTTTATATATATATATATGATGATATTCATGTGTTATTCAAAGAAAATTCGTTTACTAAGCAATTCGTTTAATTTTTTTTAAAGAAAGTATGAGATTTCTTAGAAGTAATTGTTTAATTTAAGTCTGGAAATTTTAATTTAGGTTATTTTACTAACAATAAAAACAAAGGGGGTCAAATGGCATAGCAATAAAAAAAAAAAATAGAATTTCCTTCTCTTTTAATTGTTCTCTCTTCTTAGAATTTTTTACATAAATAGAAACTAAATATTTTTTTAATATGATCTAAATGCATATTTCCTACATCAGTTGACAAATAATTTTTTTAATGTAGATTTTAAAATTTGAACTCAAAAGGTAAAAATAAATAAATCAGTCTAATTCTTTATATATATATATATGTATATATATAGATCGAAAACCATATCTCTTACATTAGTTTGGTGTGTTTAGAAAAATAAATTTTTATAATGTTTATTTTTAAATTTGAACTCAGAAAGAAATAAATTTCCTTAATCACTCTATAATTATTTTGTTTTCGATACAATCATAAATAATTGGTGTGTTAAAAGTAACGATCTTAAACCAAAAAAAAAAAAGAATTTTGTTTTTCCATAGATACCCATATTCTCTCTAAACCCAAAAATACCCCTCAATCATGACCGTTTAAACCCTGCATAAATAACTCATTAACCTCGTACCAGAAGGCCAAGAAAACGAAACACTGAGGATGTCCTATACAAAACTACCTTCAATACACAGACATTTCACAAATACTTGGCTAAAGTCGAAGTCTTTACACACAAACTTCAAAAAAGGCTTTAAAGATCCAATCTTTTTAAGCACCGAACACTCTTTAGCCACCCAACTCGAATCAATCTTGCAAAAACCAAGTACAAAACTTGAACAAGCAAAACAACTACATGCCCAATTCGTTGTTAGTGGAATAAACATCACCAACAATGGCTTGTTGGGTGGGAAAATGTTGGGTATGTATGTGCTATGTAATAGTTTCGTGGATGCTAAGAAGCTTTTTTATCAGCTTGAGTTTTATTATGCCATGCCTTGGAATTGGATGATTAGATGGTTAGTGAAAATGGGTTGTTTTGATTTTGCTTTATTGTTTTATTTCAAAATGTTGGGTTGTGGTGTGTTTCCTGATAAGTATACTTTCCCTCCTGTGATTAAGTGTTGCACTGGTTTGAATAATGTGAGATTAGGAAAGGTGATTCAAGATATGATTTTGGAGATGGGTTTTGATTTGGATATGTTTGTTGCTAGTTCTTTGATCAAGATGTATGCCGATAATGGCTGTATAGAGGATGCTAGGCGCTTTTTTGATAAAATGATTGATAAAGATTGTGTTTTGTGGAATGTGATGATTAACGGTTATGTACAGTGTGGGGAGTCTGATAGTGCTATTAAGTTGTTTAAGGATATGATGAGCTCTGAAGCTAAGCCTGATTCCGTGACGTTTGCTTGTGTTCTTTCTATCTCTTGCTCTGAGGCAATGGTTGAGTATGGTAGACAGCTTCATGGGCTTGTTGTTCGTAGCGGGTTAGATTTTGATCCTCTGGTGGGGAATACACTAGTGACTGTGTATTCAAAAGGCAGGCAATTGGGCGATGCACGTAAATTATTTGATATAATGCCTCAGATTGATTTGGTGGTTTGGAATAGGATGATTGGTGGGTATGTACAAAATGGGTTTATGGATGATGCTTCGATGTTGTTTAATGAGATGATATCTGCCGGTATTAAACCAGACTCCATCACTTTTACTAGTTTCCTCCCATCACTTGCTGAGTCATCGAGTCTCAGGCAAATTAAGGAAATTCATGGTTATATAGTGAGGCATGGTGTGATTTTGGATGTGTACTTGAACAGTGCTCTTATTGACTTGTACTTTAAATGCAGGGATGCCGTGATGGCGTGCAAGATGTTTAATCTAAGCACAAAATTTGATATTGTTATTTATACGGCTATGATTTCAGGCTATGTGCTTAATGGTATGAATAAGGATGCTTTAGAAATCTTTAGGCGGTTACTTCAAAAGAAAATGATTCCAAATGCTTTAACATTTTCAAGTATTTTGCCAGCATGTGCTGGTTTGGCTGCTATAAAATTGGGGAGAGAATTGCATGGTTACATCATCAAGAATGAGTTAGAAGAGAAATGTCCTGTGGGAAGTGCAATTATGAACATGTATGCAAAATGCGGAAGATTGGATCTTGCACACCTAATTTTTGGAAGAATTTCCATAAAGGATGCTATTTGTTGGAACTCTATAATCACAAGTTTTTCCCAGGATGGAAAACCAGAGGAGGCCATTTATCTTTTTCGTCAAATGGGGATGGAAGGAGTGAAGTATGACTGCGTGACTGTTTCAGCTGCTCTCTCTGCTTGTGCAAACATTCCAGCGCTTCATTATGGGAAAGAGATTCATGGTTTCATGATTAAAGGTGCATTTGAGTCTGACCTTTTTGATATGAGTGCACTGATAAACATGTATGCCAAATGTGGGAAACTAAATATTGCTCGCCTGGTGTTCAACTTGATGCAAGAAAAGAATGAAGTTGCATGGAATAGCATCATTGCTGCTTATGGGTACCATGGTTACCTTGCGGACTCTCTTGCTCTGTTTCATAATATGTTGGAAGAAGGAATTCAGCCAGATCATATCACCTTTCTCACTATATTATCTTCTTGCGGCCATGCTGGACAGGTCGAGGATGGAGTTCACTACTTCCGCTGCATGACTGAGGAATATGGTATCCCAGCTCAAATGGAGCATTATGCTTGCATGGCAGATTTGTTTGGCCGGGCAGGCCACTTGGATGAAGCGTTTGAAGTCATAACAAGCATGCCATTTCCACCTGCTGCCAGTGTTTGGGGCACGTTGCTGGGAGCCTGTCGAGTCCATGGCAATGTTGAACTTGCTGAAGTGGCTTCAAGATATCTACTTGACTTGGAACCAAAAAACTCTGGTTACTATTTATTGCTTACTCATGTACTCGCTGATGCTGGAAAATGGAGGAGTGTGCATAAGATACAACATTTGATGAAAGAAAGAGGAGTTCAGAAAGTTCCTGGATGCAGTTGGATTGAGGTCAACAACACCACTTGTATGTTTTTTGCTGCAGATGGGAGTCACCCGGAATCTCCTCAGATCTATTCTTTGCTGAAGAATCTCCTCCTAGAGTTAAGAAAAGTTGGTTATGTTCCTCAAGCTGTAGCTTGTTTTGGAAATGATTGAATCTTGAGAATTGGACATGGCACAAGAAATTTTAAGATAAATACAGGAAATTGAGTGATGAAACAGATGCGATCATGAAAGATATTTGTGGCTCGAGCATCCTCTCTGTGTCATCTGATTTTGATCCAAACGAGGTTAGGAAATTGTTTGTGGTTTATTATTAATGTCTGTATGTGTCAAATAATGAAACTGGTTATTTTTATTTAATTTTTGTCTTTGTAGTCCTGTGTCAAAAAATGTTTTTTTTTTAGCTTAAAATTACTACATGCAACATGACATGCTTAACAAGAATCGAATAAAGAGAGAACTTGCACAGATTGCTCTAGGTTTTTTCCCCTTGTTTACACTCTAAGTAGGTATTACCCTAGGCAGCCTTATACTTTGAAAATGTGATTGTTTTCACTGTTCAAATGATGAAGCCTCATTAATACACTACATTTGTGTTGCATTACGTAATGGACTACCATGCTTTCTAGAAGTCAAGTTGCTTCTAAAATGCTCCTTTTCTTACAATTTTTAATTTTTATTTATTTTATGTACGCATCAACATTTGCTTTGGTGCATCTTTTCATTAATGCATTTACTGACTCTCAAACTTTGGCTACTTGGCAGTTGGCTTATTCAGGATGGGCTTCCTCTTGGGACACATTTCCCCTTATTTCTAGCAATGGCTGCTATAAAACAAGATATAGATGACATGTATTGAACAATTCTCGCACTCACCATTAAGGTTGGTGTATGTATCCATATCTATTATGCTCATGTATGTGCATTGCTGTTTGACACCATGTGCTACCAGTTTTCTGTTGGAATGTAGTTGGATGGGACAGGTTGGTTCGGTTTCTGATTTTCCCATGCTACCAGTTTTAATTTATGACGAAACATTCTCTTGTTGAGGAAACCTTATTGGCGGTTCCCTGCTGATCATTGCCATATTCTTTTTCAGTGAGTTGCTCTCTGCTCACTCTTTCTTTTTCTGTCTAGCTCTCGCTTGCTTACTTAGTAATCCCCATGTCAATTTTAGTGTCTTGTCCTTGTAACACCTTGATTATCCCCATCCAAATTTCACGGGA
>Ga0325410_1008329_pt1 | contig 11239 bp, 6 predicted proteins | sample PopdelMetagenome_16_FD_206182 | JGI IMG/M metagenome (GOLD analysis project Ga0325410, IMG submission 206182) | Populus deltoides microbial communities from Bellville, Georgia, United States - Xylem-PdIQD-R3 | ecosystem: Host-associated > Plants > Phyllosphere > Stem > Wood/Secondary xylem...
TTTTTTATATTTTTTATTTGTGATTTTTTATAAACATTGAACATGGGTTTCATTTCAATAATTTTGATATCTTAAATAATTATTATGTAAAGTTTTTATAATTTTAATTTTTTAATTTTTTTTCTACGTGTATTCTATAATTTTTACCCTTCAATTCGCATCACTAACTATGCATCATGATGAGTAGATGTTGATTCGCAGTCTAGTGAGTAGTCAAACAGACTACATTTTTAGGAACGTGTCTTAAGGCAATGTTTGGCTGAACCTAAAAAACAAAAAACAAACGGTCACTTAATCCATAACGTGTCTCTTTTTTTTTTCTTTTTTTTTCTTTTTTTTTTGCCATTTTGAAAGTAATTTAACTTGTTTGCTAAGATTTAAATGCAAGGAATTCATGCTTGCTTGGTTGCTTGACCCATATTAGTAATTCCGAAGAATTTAAGCAGCCGGACTTGCCTTAGAATCAAACATTGAACATCACTATAGTAGTGTTGCTTTCCTAAATAAATCAAAATCTTATTTTGTGGTCCAAGATTTTCCATTCACACGTCTTTTCCTTTTTTATATATAATAAAATGTTTATTTTTAAGTTTCAAAAGGTATTTTTTAAAAAATAAATTTTTTTATTTTCAAATTATTTTAATGTATAATTTTTAAAAAATAAAAAATATTATTTTAATAAAAAATAGTTCAAAAATTAAACAGACTTCCAGACACGTTCGGACAAGTTTTCAGAAAGAGAAATGTTTTGTCTTAATTTGGACGGATCTCTTACTTGTCATTCAATGAAAATTCAAGAACACAGCGAGGCAAATGCAAATCTGTCTGAAAACGTGTGGAATGAGTAACACAAAGATACTAATGAAAGCTGAAGCAAACCGATTGTTATTACACACCCAATAAATTAACCAAATTAATTTGTTTTCTCTTCTCTCACTGCCAAAAACAAAAGGCCGAATCCAAACCAAAGAACCTTACCCGCTCAGCCACCCTCTATCCCTCTCCATCCGTACCAACAATGTCAATCTTCTGCTGAAGGAAAACCCCAAATTCAACAATTTTTTTTTTTAAAAAAAGGATGATGGGGAGAGGGGAAGCAGGGAACGACAGTGTGGAGATAAAGGTGCATCCAAGGCAGGCAAACACCCCGGCAGGCTCACCCCCGCACCCGAGCCAGCTCCAGAACCAATCTGTTTTCAAGAATTGGGTGCCATGGCTTGTCCCTTTATTTGTGGTGGCTAACGTTGCTGTCTTTATTGCCGTCATGTATGTCAATGATTGCCCCTCCAATTCTGGCTCTTGTGTTGCTCCTTCTTTGGGCAGATTCTCCTTTCAGCCTCTCAAAGAAAATCCCCTTCTTGGCCCCTCCTCTTCCACGTGAGTCCCCTCTAAATATTAATCAGGATGTTTTCTTGGGTTTTTATTAAGATTTTGAATGGATTTGTTTATTTATTTCTTTTTTGGGCAGTTTGGAGAAAATGGGAGCTTTAGATGTGAACAGAGTGGTGCATAAACACCAGAGTTGGCGCCTCATTTCTTGCATATGGTTACATGCTGGAGTCTTCCATGTCCTTGCCAACATGCTGAGTCTTCTCTTCATTGGAATTCGTCTTGAGCAAGAATTTGGGTTCTGTATGTATTTTACCTCTGTTGTTAATTTTGTTCGAATCAGATGTCTGCTTAAGTCAACAAGTTTCTCTGAAGATCACAACTTTCACCACGGGACATGTGTTTGTAAATGTGCTCAAGACAGCATTGAATTATGTTCCTTTTTGCTTTTCAATGTGGAAAGAAACTTAATCGGATTGAAATACTTATAAAAACATCTTAATTTTATGATGTTGCCTGGTTTGAGCAGAAAGCTTTTAAAAACATCTCTGGAATGCCACTGATAATTCTATTTACTTACAGTGCGAAGCGAAAAATTCAAAATGAATTCTTTCAATATTTAATTGCCTGATGACTGCAGTCATATGCTAGGAATTTTCTGTAGCAGTTGAGTGGATTCTAATTGAAGATGTTCAATAAATGTGCGTAATGATTTTTATGGAGGATGATAATCTAAAAGAAATAATAAGCAGTGGGAAAGAATCCCTGATCTCACGAATGGAATTGCTTCATTTTGTTATTTAGTTATACTTTCATGATTCAAAATTATAATTTACCTTTTCAATTTCCATTATTACAGTGCGAGTTGGGTTGGTCTATGTCATATCTGGCTTCGGCGGGAGTTTGTTGTCGGCTTTGTTTATTCAGACTGGTATCTCTGTTGGTGCCTCTGGTGCACTTTTTGGTTTGCTAGGAGGCATGCTTTCAGAGCTGATTACCAATTGGACCATATATGCAAATAAGGTACATTTGACTGCCTCGAATAAAAAAGGGTTTCCTTGTAATATTTCAGTTTTGAGTTCGCTATATATGCAGCCCAGTTGTCTTACGCTTGCAGATTTTTGTGTGCAGTTCGCAGCACTGTTGACTCTCCTTTGCATCATTGCAGTAAACCTAGCAGTTGGACTCCTCCCACATGTGGACAACTTTGCTCATATTGGAGGATTTCTTTCCGGCTTTTTTCTGGGTTTTGTATTCTTAATTCGCCCCCAGTTTAAGTGGATTAACCAAAAAACATGTCCTCCAGGATACATTGCACCCCCAGCTCAATCTAAACACCAGACATATCAGTATGTACTGTGGGTTATATCTCTTATAGTACTCATCATTGGGTAAGTTACTTTTCGTTGTTTGGATTTTGAAATGTGCTTGTGTAAATGTTGGTGGTTGCATCTCTATGATTAAAAGAGGTATTGTATTTTGGTGCACGTGCTCTATTTAGCTGAGTGAGACTGAAATAGTTGACTGGGAAGTTATTTGTTGCCTTTAATCTCCCCAATTATTACCATGCTTGGTCCCCAATTAAGTTACCAACTAAATGTGGAGAGAATGCATCTCTAGCTGTGTTGTTCACCGTATGTAATGGGTTCATTTGAGTTTGCTTTCAGATGTAAAGCATCGTTAAATTTAGAAGTCTTCTTATCAAGCATAATGCAATTATTTCAGATTTACTCTTGGTCTGGTAGCACTGTTTCGAGGAGTTAATGTGAATAATAACTGTTCATGGTGTCATTATTTGAGCTGCGTCCCTACTTCGTTATGGAGCTGCAAATCACAGCAAGTTTATTGTCAGGTAACTATACCTCTTCCCACCACACTTCTTCCTTTTCTTGTATTCTCTTCGTCAGTTTAGTTTTCTATTCAGATATGTTTCTTGATAGTGATAAGTGTCGGATTAAACTTCGGTGGATAAAGCTGTAGCTAAAAAAGTTTTTTTTTGAAAAAAAAATAGGTTAAAATCCTCCTGCTTGTGGCCATTTATAATATTGGAAACCAAACATATATTGGTATGAGAATTTAGGTATGGGCGCATAGCCTTTCAACAGAATAGCATGGAAGGCTCCTGCTTTGTGTTCTCATTAATGACATTAAAAATTTTCAAACTGACAAAAATCATTTCTAAAGTGGATATATATCTGACTGTATATTGGTGTTTGTGTGTTTATCTATGTGGTGCATTGTGCAAAGATTACTGTTGTATCGTGTCTTTTAATTCCTGTGTTCATGCTTGTGTTGTTTTTCTAGTCGATGGAACTTGGAAGTCAATTGAAGTTGACGTGCTTGAGCAACGGGAAAAGCAACATGTATGATTTGTCTAATAATGACTCTTCCAAAGTTCAGATGCTGTGCGCTCAACTTTGCAGTTGATCTGCATATATACACGAGATGAACAAGATTGCTCGAACTATGTTGTTTAACAAATTTGTTAATATACATATGATTCATTCATGCAAATGTTAAAAAAAAATCTATCTATGGTCGCCACTAACAGTACCAATTTCATGGATTTTCTATACTTTGAGTAGTTCAAAAATTCTCTTTTTGATTCCTTGGATAACAAGAGCAGGCCATGAAATCAGGACCTCATTTCCTCTTCTCTTCTTTAGAGAACATCACCAAGTTAAACATCAGTGGTGGGGACCTAAATTCTGAAATTCTGAGTTAGCATACTCGCAGTTGATAGAATGATATCAACCGCAACCGAAAGAACCCTTTCCTTGTTTGATTTGAATGTCGTACAGTTAGTGGCTTTTAATATGCATGGGATGTGGTTCAGGTTGTGGTTGATTTATAGGTGAATTGAAAGAATTACCCTGTGCAAGTTCCCAACCCAGCCAAACTAAAAGTTTTGCAGCTGCAAACAATCTCCTATCTCTGCTCGTTCCGTTGATTTTGAAGTTTGGCAGAAACTGGCGAGTCCTCGTTGTGTATGTATTTATCACTACACCAATAATACTTATGTTGCAATTTAAAAATTTGGAGATGATTAGATTCATAAGCTTTTTATTATTTCTTCATTTTTTTTAGTTATTATTTTGGCTATGTTTGATCATATAGTTCGATAAATTTCTTCCTCTTAGAAATTGCTGTGTCTTGTTGGAGGACAACTCTTTAATTCTGTAAGCACTACTATATATCACTGAAGTTCTGCACTGCCATCAATGCCTTCGTTAAGAGTTCCCGTAGCCCACAATGCAGATCAAGAGAAGCTTCCCGAGCTGTTAGGACAGACCCAAGTTTTTTCTTCTTTTCTGATTTGTGTTGAGCTCTTGATTCCTAGTCTGAAATAAGTTGAAAAGCTTTATTTTTCTCATTTGCGACTCATTAAATAACCATTTCATCAAATCCATAACGAAAGCGTATGCATCTCCAGTGGCACCTCAAAGGTGACACCCACCTCCACTCCATCTATCGGCTCCTCTGCTCCGTCGTCCATGTGCATATGAAGGGACCTTGGAAATGAAAGTTTATAGAAGGCATCCGCTTGTTGAGCAATTTCTTGATTTGGAGTTGAGGCGTCGAGTGCAGATTAAACATTGAAGGAACTCACTCCTTCAGCGTTATCGAGAGGAGATTGACCAGTGTGATCCCTATGTTTTGCACCGCGGCCGTCCTCTGTATCATATGCCACTGGCCTGGCCTGCTATAGGATTACCGTCGTGCGTGCGGGATCATCACTTGATCCAACTACTGTACAGCCAGAGTATTGGCTTCTTGGACATGTGTGTCAGTATTAGATCCTGGTATCTTCTGACACAAAATAAGATGTATTGGAAGCATCCCAAATCTCTATTTCGTTATTCTTATGATGGGATAGTGTCAATTGCCGCAGTAGAAACTACAGTTCCCCCAACGAACGTTCAAAGCATCTAACAAATTGGGAAAAGATGTCTGTAAAACATTTCCATCAGACACTAAAATTGTTCCGATTTGGTGCCTTATTCATCATCCAGGATGTTACTGATTAAAACTGGCAGTCTGGCACATTGTGCATCCTTCTAATTAAGGGCTCCTTGCTTTCTCTTCACTCCTCCTTCAATAGCATCACGTCCTACGTTTCTTTTCATTATTCTTTTGTTTTTAGGCGCCAGCATCTCCATGAATGGAAACCGAGTTTGAAATGCTTGATGACCATGGGAGCTCTTCTTCTTCTTCTTCTTTTTCAACATAGCATGTGATGAAATTCGAAAAACCTCAAAATGAACCCCAGACCTTTCCACAACTGTTGCAATGAGTTTCGAAGGATTTATTTTTTTAAAGTCACTCTGCGTCTATGGCTTATGAACTCCTCCAAGTCTTTTATTGGGATAAAAGACATATCGATACTTCAGCTAGTACACCGTAAAAAGAATAAAATGTATAGCAAAGAGAACGAGAACTTGGGAAAATGTATATTGTGATTGTTGTATCTATTTGCATTGTGGTCTATGTTTTTACCTAGTGATCTTAGACATTTATACATCTTTAGTTACATGAAATTGTTTAGTGTAGAGTAGAGTCGTAAATATATCGTACGAAGTAATCATAAAAAATATCATCTTTATTGAATAGATAATTTATAAACTTGTAACCAATAAGGGTTGGTTCAAGTGATAAGCAGCTTGTTCCGCTTAAACGAGGTCTCGGTTTCGAGTCCCCGTATATGCAGCAACACCTATTGGCAGCCTCACCTGTCACTGCCAGGCATGTGACCCGGGATGACCACCAGATTAGTCGGGGCAACCCGAATACTGGAGCTGGCGACCAAAAAAATATAAATCGAGTGTTTATATAAACATTGTATTGTTAATTTGTGAGATAAGGTATCCATTGTATTGACAAAGTAGTAGGTGCTGCATTGATATTTATGTGATGTCTTTGATAGCTTATGAAATGAAGAATCTAAGTAGGCGCCATGTAATATTGGTAGGTTTTTGTTTGGTTCTAGCATGTATGTGATAATATTTTTTTTTCTTCATTTTCCTTTTTTTTTTCCTTTATCTTCTTTTTTTGCTTGCATGTTGTCTGATTAAGCTAATTTGAAGATTAAAGTAAAGAGTTGTTAAAAAAATCAAGAATTAAATTTTAAAAAAATTTTAAAAAATCAGGTTTGGCGCATAGAAAAGTCCACAATCTTCTAGCGGTGCTTATGGCTTCTTCAATTCTAGCCTTTGATAATAATTTTTTTTGTGATGTTGTTGGATTCTACTTAATATGCATAGCTACTATGACGCTCTGGTGTCCTTTTTCTTTGTTTTCTTCTTGGTTAGCAGGTCTCTTTTATCTTTCTTTCCTTTCTCTCTGCTCGAACAGCTCTCCATCCTTCTCTAATGTTTTGTTGTCCGTTGAGCCTCTGGCACAAAAGCTTGACCGGACACCAATTGTCTGATTCGGGCCAGGTCTAAACTTGTCTTTTTTTTGTCTGGGCCTGCCCTTTTGGTCCTGTCTCCATGCAAGATGTTTCTTTGGTAAGTTCAAACTAAAAAAAGAAAGAGTACGAAGACGAGGAAGCAAGTAATAGTTCTTTTTGAGTTTTCAAATTTGCCCTAGAGAATTGCTTGTATGCATGTCTTTGACGAGCACAACACATTGTCTTACGTCTTGTAATGGGGAATCCACGGAATACCAGAGTTCTATTTAGGCGATTAATTCTCGAACAATCATGAATTAGGCCAGTAAATTGTTAAAAATACTGTGTGTATTTTAAGAATTTTAACCCGGACTGAAAAGAATAAAGATTTTCTCAGTTTGTCTCAAACAACTCCTCATTCCCTTTGGAAATAAGATTTCTAGTTCCAGAACTTAAAAAAAAAAATGAAGAAAAAAGACACGATACTCCTCGAAGAGTGAAGCAAAGTGGTGGTAAAAAATAATTAAGAAATTGCACCACGAGACAAAAAAACAATGTCAATAGAAATGGGGGTGGTATTATAATTCTGAATGCACCCACGACGGTGGGTGGTGGAGCCGTGGAGGAATAAGTTTTTATTCAAAAATCAAGTTTTCCCAATGAAGAGGGCAAATGATGGCGGGTTGGACATGTTGTCTTTTGCATGCATGTGGCTGGTGACTCCTCATCATTGACAGCACCATCTCCTATGCCTTAAATCCTTTCCTACTCCTCCCCATTTAGATTTTCCTTGTGGAGCTCCGAAGATCTTTGCTCTTTTAAACATCATGATGGGTAGTTAAGTTGGTTGTTGTGAACTTGTGGTTGTCTTTTTCTTTTCTTTTTTTTTTGAATTTAAGTGATTGATAAAGTGGACTCAAACTGAAATCTTGCCTTCTCTTGTTTTGCCGAAGTGCAAAAGAGTCTACAAGCCCGTTAATGGAGGTGTCTCCTGCAGTTACTTCGAGTAATGATTGCTTCATTTTCCTTCTGTTCACATAATTCTAATTCAACAACAACAATCTGCTTATAACTTTACATCTTGTCTTTGAGACGTCCCAGCAGTTAAATCTTAGAATCTTTAGTTAGAGATCTCAGATTATGTGATGGGATCTAGGAATCAAGGAATATTACACTTCACTGCGTAATTCAAGACATGTTAGGCTTGAACTTAAAGAAATGGAATTACTTTACGGCTTCGGAAAAGAATAGATCAGTCGTAATGTAGGTGCTAGTGGGCACTTGGGGACAAATTATATATGTTCAGGAATGATGCCATTTTCCCCCTGCTTCAGAAACATAAAAGCTTGACATGGAGATGGAGTATAGCTGAAACCAATCTCTCCAAGCATGCAGTGTTTCATCAAAACTAGAATGCATGATTAATTTGTTTGGTCCCTACAATTCAACTAACAGTATGATAAAGACTAAGTAAATTAGGTTGGGCAAGGGTCTCTCCATCATAACATGTATGCTAACGTCAGTACACTTGCTATCCAAGATCTTTATTGTTTCAATTTGTAATTATTGTTTTGGATTCTAATTTTCTTCACATTTAGGAGGGAAAACTGGCATAAAAATGCTTCACATATACGAAGATGTTGGGAAATTTGTTACAACATGATTGATGGGGCATATTTAAAAGGGAAAATTGGCAAAAAAATGCTTCCATATATATGAAGATGTGGGGAAATTTGTTAAAACATGGTTAACGAGTATATTTGAGATTAAATTAAAAGTGGAGTCTATTTATTTTTTTTATTTTTTTAGGTTAAAATTTTGTTAGAATTTAATTTTTAACATAAGTTCTTTAACATGTTTTAAATAAATTATGGGTGAATGACAAATTAATGTAAAAGAATTTTTGTTAGGCATGTTTTGGTAAAACTCAAAACCTTTTAAAAGAATTCTATCCCACAAAAAAAAATATGTTTATAAAATGAGTAATTGAAAAGTTAAAATTGAACTCAAAACACACCCAAATTTTTACAAAGAAAAAATTTTAAACGAAGTAGGTTTTGAGTTTAAACTCTTCCGTGGATTAGCTAGGCTTGAGTATGGGTTTCAATTTATAGTAAAATAATATTTTTAGCTACAATTGTCAATTGAGATTTGAACTTGGATCTGATTCATGAAAATTATTTCTTTCTGACTCATTATATGTAACAAATCTAAATAATTTTTCACTTGATGATAATAAGAATTAATTCTTAAGCTTTTTAACTTTTATAATCTACCATAAAAAAAGGGGTGAGAAAAGAGTCAACACAAATTTTTTATTTTTATAGATTTTTTCTTTCTCTTCCTCATTTTAGTTTAAATTTTTTCTTATCATTTTATGTATTAGTTTTTCTTTTAAGTCTAAAGCTTAGATTCGTATTGATTCAAATTAACTCTTTCGAAATTTAAAGATCAGAAATGAAGTTGGAATTGCTATTGTTTTTGAGGGGTAATTTTAAAAAAGAACTATTATCAATTCACGTGCTAGGAACAATTTAAAAAACATAAATTTACTTCATTTTGGTCCTTGAGAAAAAAAAATATTTGTCATGTTTCCTCAATTAAACATAATTCTATATTTTCTATATTTATTTTTTTTATCCTAAAATACTAATCAAACATAATTTTACATCTTTCAATCAATTTATCCAACATGTTTAATCGTGTGGACCCATAAACTGATCATAACACACTAATAAATAAATAAATAAATAAAACCCCATATAAATCTCACCAAATCAAATTCCCTTGTCTAGAATTAAGGAAAGGATTAATGATTTAAAATTTGACGAACAGTGGTCTCAAACTGTCTAAGCCACAATAATAATTTGAGCAGTAAAAAGAATCTACTAATCTTGATTCTGCCAAAACTTTGGACTTGAGCCTGGCAGGCTGCAGATTAAGTTTGGTGACCCCAGTGGCCATGCCTTGTGGTTTTTGACCAAAGAATGCAGAACACAGCAGTTAGATTTTCTATGATAGATTTCATGTCTTCAATCTTGAAGAATCAGTACTCATCGACATTGCTGACACTCTTGTCTACCTCTTTAGTCAAACTGGCTCTGTAAAGGAAGGAGCCATGTCCCTGTCCATATATTCTAATTAAAGTGCAAGGCTTTGCTCCAGAAAATCAGCTCGTCTGGTTCGCTTTTGTAACCCAACAGCTCAACATCTGCATAATTTGTTCCAGTGCTTCACCAATACGTACATCGTTGTGGGATTCTCTCAATCTTGCTAGTTGGATTCACACACTTTTGTACCGTTCAAGTATTCGTGTACTTTTCTAGCTATAAGCATAAAGAAATCAACATCTGTTCATACTAGAAAAGATCTTCACCATCCAATATGATCCAAATTGAAGGAAATTTCTTCTTCTTTTTTTTTTCTTTTTTTGTTAAAACAAATGAGGTCACAGCCCTCCACATTAATTTCAGGATATGTATTCAAGTATTTATATTAGTAGTACAATATTTTAGAAGATCACATGGGAGTGAAGGTCGACCATGTGTATGCATAGATCATAGCCGAGGATTGTGAGGGCACATCTTCTTGTCAATATCCTCGCCAAGTTTTCTATGCCCACATGCTTACGGTTATGTTACCTTTCTTCTCGCCCAAATGCAATTAATCTTGCTGAGCCCGGGGATCCAGCTTTTCCCTACCCAGATTTGTGCTCTTTCGATCTCTCTATGTGACACAGCATATGATATCATGTCTTTGTAAAAAAGAAAAAAAATAAATTTTAAAGCTAAAAATAGTAAAGCTTAGTTTTGACCCCTCCTAGAAAAAAACGTTTGTTGATGGAGAGGGGACACATGATCATAAAGGAGCTTGAGAAATTAGACCACATTTGCAAGCCAGTTCAAGGCAAAAGTGATCGTCTTCAACAATCACGCCTAAACTGGTGGCTTCGTCTATGACAACGACGTTAACGCTCCCAGTTTTCTCCTTGACAAATATTGACAATGCTCAGATCTCATGTGAGATCGATGGTTTATGTGTGGAAGAGGGACTAGCAAGATTAGGCACGTTCAAAGTCCTCGTTAAGAACCTGCAACTCAAAGTCAGCAGAAGAGGCAGATGCCAATACCAAAAGCATTACTAAAACAAAAGTAGTATTTTTAAAAATATTTTAAGTCTTTTTATCTTTTTTATTTTAATTTTTTTAATATTCTTCAAGAACGTTAATTTATATGCTTAAGTTATAGACCGAAATTCAAACATTTAGGCACAAATTAACGTTGCATGTTTAATCACGTGTAAGAGAAGTCGACAATATCATAGTTGGTAAGTATCACAAGAAATTAATTAATAACCATTTTTATTTTATTTTATTCTAGCTTAATTTGGACCGCAATAACATTAAGGCCGCACGTCGTTGTCTCATTCTATTTGTCAAACGCTGAAGGAACGTACATTGAAGCTCAAAATTATTTTGAATGAAGAGACGTGATCATTAAGCACTACACTCATCGTTGTTCT
>Ga0325410_1008331_pt1 | contig 11238 bp, 9 predicted proteins | sample PopdelMetagenome_16_FD_206182 | JGI IMG/M metagenome (GOLD analysis project Ga0325410, IMG submission 206182) | Populus deltoides microbial communities from Bellville, Georgia, United States - Xylem-PdIQD-R3 | ecosystem: Host-associated > Plants > Phyllosphere > Stem > Wood/Secondary xylem...
GAGATCACAGGAGGAATAAATCTGTTGGTTCCAAACTCTTTATCACTAGACCACCTACTAGATGAATACAATTTTGTTTTTCTTGAACTTAGATCCAGGATGTTCTCATCATTTTATTTCGGATTTTCTGTAATTATCTATAAGCAATTGGACCATTTGATATATAAAATTTATATTTAAGAAGAAAAAAATTATGGGAAAAGCCTGCACCTTTGTAATTCTCAATGGAGGCACATAATATTAGAAAATAGTAGAACTTGTAGAGGCCTCCGAAGACCCTAATTGACAAAAACATGGATATGAACGATCAATGTCGAAGCCTGATATTTATTTTTGTAGGGGTGAAATAATAATATATGATAAAACATAAACTTTTATATGAAGCCAAAATCAAAAGATGCATATACAATTATTAATTTTGATGTTTTTTAGTTTAAAAATACTTTTTGAAAAACATTCTCTAACACACTATACACTTTCTAAGATAAAAATTGCACCATAATAATAAGTGTTGTGTATATATATATATATAATATTAAAATTATTTTTTTATATAATAAATGAAGAAGTGGTTAATTTAATTACTTCAATAGAAACATCGGATTGACAATAATTATTTTAATTCTAGTAAGAAAGTATAGTACGTATTCAACTGCCATATTAACTATTGTAAATTTAAAACTAGCAAGTAAAATAATAAATCTACTGAAAAATTGCATAACATATATAATATGTTAATAATTTAAATAATATAATAAAGCCATTAAAAAAATATTAGTTGTTCATATAAGTTATAAGCCTACAACAATTATAAATTATTGATAAAAACAATGATATATTGGTCTGTTTAAAATAAAAAAATAAACGTAATTAATTAAAAAAAAAAACTAACTAGGGGATGATAGATTCCTCTAATTTTAATAAGGAGTTTCATTCTCAAATTTTGAGAGAATGAGATGTCCAAAAATGTTAAATTTCTTGACATTTATCATTTCTTTATAGTTACAGGAGCACTTCATTTATGTTAAGTCAGTCTAATTAGCCTTGTGAATGGCCTCTTTATACCTGAAAAGAAGAGTAACGATGGAGGTCTCAGTGAATATCAATAGTGATTTATTAAAATATCATAGGTGAAAAACCTATATTTTGCTCAGCTTAAAACTCTCATCCACCTAAAAAAATGGGTCCAAGAAGTTGTTTAGACCCAAAAGAGATGAGCTCGTTAAAATATTATAGAGGTAAAATGATACTTAAGTCTTTTATTTTCACGAAAAGATATTACTCATAAGTTATAAATATCTCATAAATCTATCAAGTTCAAGGCTCACAATCTCCATTTCTATTGCTTGCATATTTTAAGAGCATTTATCTCTATAATATCATTGTATTTTCTCTCTAAAAAGATACTTACTTAAACATCTGAGAGTCCCCAAATCTACTAAACATGATTTTCTTACAGGTACCAGCTACAAACCATATTGGCTTATGAGACATTAGACACCAACCACCTTGGCTAGGAAGAATGAATTAGATTGCTAAAACCAAGAGATTAAACAATTATCCAATACATAAGTCTTGCTCCTATGCTTGGATTTTTTAGGAGATCATCATTGATGTCGTATGTGAGAAACTGATAAAAAAGTCATTAGTTTCTTTCTAAAACTTATTTTGGACATTTACAAGCCATTCTATGATAGACAACCAAGAGACACCTGGTCCAAGACATGTAACAGATCTCTTCCATTAATGAAAATATATTCTACTTCTCTCTTAAAACAAACCTTTGTTATGGTATCAGAGCATTCTCTGATCCTTCTTTAAATTTTACAAAAATGTCAAACTCAATTCCATTAAACACAGACAATCACCTCATCACCATTAACACAGCTGCTCAAGCTCCTCTCAAACTGAATTCTTCCAACTATGCTTCCTGGAAAATTCAATTTGAAACTCCTTTTGTTGGCTATGATCTCCTTGGTTATATCAATGGATCAAAGCCATGTCCACCAACAAATCTCACAGTTGACGGCACAACTGCTCCTAATCCTGCGTACAGTTTATGGGTTAGATAAGACCAGCTCATTTTAAATGCTCTCATTGGCAATCTCTCTCCCCCACTAATTTCCTTTGTTGCACGAACCACCTCTTCTCGTGAAGCATGGAATGTTCTCGCCACCACCTATGCAAAGCCTTCACGTGGCCATATCAAGCACGTAAAGAACCAGTTGAAAAATCTTACTAAAGACACCATAAAAATCACGGATTTTGTCTATTTTGTCAAGGCAAGATCAGATGAACTTGCTGTCCTTAGTGCTCCTATGGATATTGAAGACCTTACTGAAAATATTTTGGATGGTTTAGATGATGAATACAAGGAGCTTGTCTGTGCTGTCCAAGCTCGAGATACTGCTAGCTCTTTTGATGAGCTTCATGAAAAGCTTCTCTCGTTTGAAGCATCGCTTCAAGCACAGTCACGTTCCTCAAGTCTAGGACTTGTCACTGCCAATTCCATGACTAGAAACTCCAACAACAGCAACTGCGACCTTCACGATCTAACTGGCGACCATCGTTCTCTCCTTTGGGGAACAACTTTCGTCCATCAACCACCACCAACTTTTGGTCTGCCATGCCCATTACTCCTACAAATCATGGTCGCAACAGTTGATTGCCTGCACGTGCTTATCTAGGACATTGTCAAATATGCAGTATTCAAGGGCACACTGCAAAACGATGTCCCTCATTTCATTTGGTGCCAATTTCAAGTTCTCACAATGTCAACTCTTTTTATGGCATGACACCATCAAGACATCCCCAGGCTAATTTTACTTATCCATCTTCATCCAATACTGCACCGTGGTTACTGGATAGTGGAGCATCCCATCACGTCACTGCAGACCTGAACAATCTTTCCCTTCATGCACCTTATACCGGTCATGATGATGTTATGATCAGAGATAGTACTACTCTTCCCATTACTCACACTGGTTCAGTATTACTTCCTACACTCAACTCTTCCTTTCATTTACAGGAAGTTTTGTGTGTTCCAACCATGCAAAAAAATTTAATTTCCATAGCCTTGTTTTGTCAAACTAATAACGTGTCTGTTGAACTTTGTTTTCATGTGAAGGACCTATAGACAGGGGAAATTCTTCTGCAGGATGGAACTAAAGACGGTGTTTATGAATGGCCAGTTGCAAGCTCACCCTCTTCTCCTATTCTCGCCTTCTCCACAGTTAAAACAACAGCATCCATCTGGCACCAACGACTTGGTCATCCAACATCTTCTATTCTTACTCATATTCTGTCATTTTATCATTTAAATTTGTCTTCCCATAAGCATAGCTGCTGCAATACATGCTTAAGCAATAAAAGTCATAAACTACCATTTTCTACATCAACCTTGATCACATCTCGTCCTCTTTAAATAATATTTTCTGATGTTTAGACCTTTCCTATTGTCTCACTTGATGGTTACAAATATTATGTTATTTTCGTTGATCATTTTACCAAGTACATATGGTTTTATACATTAAAACGAAAATCTGATGTTCAAATTGTGTTCAAACGTTATAAAGCTATTGTTGAAAAATATTTTCAGCACAATATTGTTTCTCTTTATTCCGATAACGGTGGTGAGTACTTTGCTCTTAAAACATTTCTTTTCGAAAATGGAATAAGCCATCTCACTACACCACACACGCCTGAACATAATGGGTTTTTTTAACGACGACACCTTCACATTGTTGAAACAGGTCCTACACTTCTTTCTCATGCCTGTATTCCAACCATATTCTGGACTTATGCTTTCACCACCGCAGTCTACTTCGTTAACAAAATGCCTACTCCCATGTTACAAATGTCCTCTCCATATGAGTCCATTTTTCACCGCAGTCCTAATTTTTCCAAACTTAAAGTGTTCGGGTGTTTGTGTTATCCTTGGTTAGGTCCATACACATCTCATAAACTTGATCCCAAGTCCAAGCCGTGTGTCTTTCTTGGATATTCTCTTTCTCAAAGTGGATATCTATGTTTTGACAAATCCAAAAGCAAAATTCATGTTTCTCGTCATGTACAGTTTGTAGAGTCGGTATTCCCTTATAACTCTTCATCCACTACCCCATCCATTTCTTCATCCTACGTGTCTGACTGGGACCCTCCCATCATTACTGTTTCTTCTACTCCTCAGCAGCAATTGGCTCTCTCTGCACCATCTTAACGCCGTCATGCAGATGTTTCTCCATCTATGGGCTCTTTACTGTGTTCATTGTCATCTTCATCTTGCACTACCGAAGCCCTGCCTAGCTCCATTATCTCCTCTTCCTAGTCCTTGTCACATGTACTTCCTTCTTCTTCTCCTCTTAACCCTATCTTACCCACTCATCCTTTCACCTCTCAAGCACCTCCACCACTAACTCAAACAAATTCTCATCACCCCATGGTCACTCGGTCCAAAAATAATATCAAGAAACCTGTTCAAAAACTCACCCTTCACACCATTAAATCAACCACCTCCAATATCGAACCTTCCAACACTTCTCAAGCCCTTAAAGATCCCAATTGGCGTAAAGCTATGTCTGAGGAATATGATGCCCTTGTTCAAAATGGCACGTGGGAACTTGTTTCCCCTGATGGTATCATTAACCTTGTTGGCTGCAGGTGGGTTTATCGCATCAAAAGAAATTCTGATGGCTTCATTAATCGGTTTAAAGCACGCATTGTTGCTAAAGGGTTTCACTAGCGTCCTGGAGTAGATTATCATGACACCTTCAGCCCCGTTGTTAAACCAACAACTGTTTGTCTAGTACTTAGTCTTGCTGTCAGTCGGGGATGGTCTCTTAAACAGCTAGACATCAACAATGCCTTTCTTTAAGGCTGTCTCTCTAAAACTGTGTTCATGGCGCAACCACCTGGGTTTGTTGATCAAGACAAACCCTTCTTTGTTTGCAAACTCCATAAAGCCATTTATAGGCTTAAACAAGCACCCTGGGCTTGGTATTATGAGTTGCATCACTTTCTGTTGGCTTTTAGATTCCGTAATTCTCACTGTGATACATCTCTGTTTATCTTTCACAGGGCTCCTCATGTTTTGTATTTATTGGTTTACGTCGATGACATAATTGTCACTGGTAGTAATGATGCCGTTCTCTCTCAATTTGTTTCCAGTCTTGCCAAACGATTTTTTCTCAAGGATCTTGGTGACTTGTCCTACTTCTTGGGTGTTGATATTATTTCTCATAAACATGGCCTTCTACTTTCCTAACGCAGGTACATCACTAACCTGCTCACTCGTCTGAACATGCATGAAGCCAAACCGATTCTCACACCTCTCCCAAGCACTGCCTTTGCTGTTTCTTTAAAGTCATGCTTGTTTATTCCTGATCCAACCATTTATCATGAAGTTATAGGCAATCTCCAATACCTATCTCTTACACGACCGGATGTGTCCTTCGTAGTCAACAAATTGTCTCAGTTCATGCACAGTCCAACCGATACACACTGGATTCTTGTCAAGTGTATTCTACGTTATCTCCTTGGTATGCTCAACAAGGGTCTTCTTCTGCACCGTGACTCTCTTTGTTCTCTTCATGCCTTTGCTGACAAGCTTCATGCTTTTTTGGATGCTGATTGGGCGGGCAACAAGGATGATTATTCCTCAACCCGTGCCTATCTAGTCTATCTTGGGTGTAACTTAATTTCTTGGAGTTCAAAGAAACAAAGGACCATTGCCAGGTCCTCTACAGAGGCTGAGTATTGCTCATTTGCAGCCACTGCTACTGAATTAAGTTGGGTATGTTTGCTCATTCAAGAACTAGGTGTTGCTCTTCCCTCTTATTCTGTCATCTACTGTGACAACGTGGGAGCAACTCAGTTAAGTTCCAATCCTATCTTTCACTCTTGAATGAAGCATGTTGCAGTGGTTTATCATTTTATTCGTGACCAAGTTCAATCTGGTAGGCTTCGTGTCGCTCATATTTCTTTTACTGACCAGCTAGCTGATCTTCTAACCAAGCCACTGTCCACCTCTCAGTTTCAGTTCTTTCATGACAAGATTGGCCTCTATGATCGTGGCCTATTTTGAGGAGGCATGATAACAAATATATTTCTATGTACAGTTGTAATTACAACAACTATGTCTAGGACTTTGTTATTTACAGGACTCTAACATGTTGGTTGAGCTAATAAGCTCTCAGGTTGTAATTCCTTAGGAATCAGTCTTCTTGCTAAATATGAGAAGTCGGTCAGCATTTGTAACTATATATATTTTACTCCATTAATGAAAATATATTCTACTTCTCTCTTAAAACAAACCTCTGTTACCTTTTACCGCGAGTACTTTTGCATAGTCAGACTTCCAACAAATCACCAATCAAAAACAACTCCTCACCCAGGTTATGTTGGATGCTCTAGCACAAAATTAGGCTTTGCCAACTCAATAAGTCTTGGCGCCCATAACAACACTCCCCTTGGAAAGGATTGATCAAGGATCTTTTTAGTGCAATAGCACAACTCTCAAAGGGATTGATTAGAGGGCTCCCTAGAGCCTAACATATCACCTTAAGATGCACTATCTTCACTGAGAATACAAGTTTATTTTTTAAATAAAAAGACCGTCTCTAACATACATTTCCTATCTACAGATCTCCAGTTGGGGCTTATAGACACCACCAATCTCCAAGGTATAGGTTTAAGGTCTCCCTAGTGCAAAAGCACCACTTTTTAAGGGATATATTCAGTTTACTTAATGCAATAACACTATTTTTCAAGGAATGAGTACGAGGTCTCCTTAATGCAATAACATCACTTTCTAAGGGATATGTTTAAGGTATCCCTAGTGCAATAACACTACTCTTCAAGGGATGAGTCTAAGGTCTCCTTAGTGAAATAACATTACCCTTCATAGTTTGCGCATCGACATGGGTCCGTCCTTTCCAACTATTAGAATTTTTTCTAAATATGGGTGTCACTATAGGTTACTTTTCAAGGGAAGGACTTAGTCTCCTTAATGTAATAACACCATTCTTCAAGGGATGAACTTAGTCCCACTAATGCAATAACACCACTCTCCAAGGGATTATTGACCACTGGTCTTTCTAGTGCAAGAGCTCCACCTTCTACTCCACCTATTAGGGGAGTTCCACATATTAGACGAGTTCTACTTACCAGTGCAATAGAACCACTCTTCAAAGGATGAACTTGGTCTCTTCAGTGCAATAACACCACTTTTTAAATGATGAACTTGGTCTCCCTAATGCATTAACACCACTCTCATTTGTTTACCCTCTGTCTCTTAGAATGTTTTTTTTTTAAGTATAGGCTTACCCTCTTTGGTTTGTCCTTAGTCTTTTAAAATATTTTTCTAGGTACGGGCTCCATTTTCATATGTTTGCCTCAACCTTTTAGAATTTTTTCTAAGTATAGGCTCACCCTTCTTGAGTTTTCCTAAGCCATTTAATTTTTTTTAAGTACAGGCTCTACTCTCCATGGGTTCCTCTCAGCCTATAAAACATTTTCTAATTATAGGCTCATCTTCCTTGGGTTCCTCTCGCCCTCTTAAAATATTTTCTAAGTATGAGCTCTACCATTCGTAGATTCCCCTCGGCCTCTTATAATTTTTTTTAAGAATAGGCTCGCCCTCCTTGGGTTTCTCCTAACCACTTCAATTTTTTTTTTAAAGTATAGGATCCACCCTTTATGGGTTCCCCTCAGCCTTTAGAAAATTTTCTAAATATAGGCTTACCCTTCTTAAGTTCCCCTCGGCCTCTTAGAATATTTTCTAAATATAGGCTCATCCTCTTTGGGTTACTCCAGCCATTTAGAAATTTTTTTGAAGTATAGGCTCCTCCTTCATGAGTTTCTCCACTTATTAGAAACATTTTCTAATTTACTCGGAATGACTCAAGTTAACCTACTAAATTTCTAACCTAAATCATGAGACCCTAATAACCCTGTAGAAAGCAAATAAAAAAATATTATTAAGCCCAATTCCTAATAAATTCAATATTGAAGTTTAAAATTGAAGATAAAATTCAATTAGAAAAATGAGTCGAGTCAACCAGGGTTATTGAAGTATAAAATTGAAGATAAAATTCAATTAGAAAAATGAGTCGAGTCAACTCGGGTTAACCTGCGAAAACCTAGTCATGAGATCGAGATAACCGCTTAGAAATAAAATTGAAATAAATTATGAAGCTCAATTACCAATCAACCCAATATTGAAGGATGAAATAAAAAAAAATCAATAAAAAAAAGGACATGAAAAAACTACCCTAGTCAAGTTAATCATCCAAACTCATGACCCTAGTCATGAGGTTGAGATAACTTTAAGGAAAGCAAACTGAAATAAATTATAAAGTCTAATTCCCAATTAACTCAATATTAAAGGATAAAATTGAAATTTCTTTTTAAAAAATAGACAAAAACAACCTAAGACAGTTGGGCTAACCCACAATGTTTGTCATAAAACCATGATAACCCTATAGAAAACAAATAAAAAAATCACGAAGCACAATATCCAATCAACCCAATTTTGAAGCATTAATTTGAAAAAAAATCAACTAAAAAAACCAAAACATATCTCTATTCTACCAGGGTTAACTTGCCAAACCTGAATCATGAGACCGCGATAACTCTATAGAAAGAAAATAAAGAAAAAATTATAAAGTCAAATTCTCAATCAACCCAATGTTGAAGAATAAAATTAAAAAAGACCAAAAAGAAAACCCAAACCAACCTGGCTAACCCACAAAACTTGTGATCTGTGTTATGGGACTGTGATAACCCCATAGAAAAAAAATAAAGCAAACTCTCAATCAACCCAATGCTAATGGTTTCAATTGAGAAAAACATTAATTAAAAAATAACAAAATAAATAAGATGAGTCAACCCGTGTTAATCTGCCAAACTCGGGTCATAAGACTAGGATAACTACATAGAAAAAAATTAAAATAAATAATGAAGTCCAATACCCATTAAACCCAACGTTGAAGGATGAATTTGAAAAGAAAAATAAAATAAAAAACATTAAGGACCAAATTTTAAAAGGACAAAGTATTTCACTGTTCATTACAATAGTGAAATGCCAACCTCTTTTTATAAATGATTAAACTATAAAAGGCCAAAACATTTTAATATTCATAGTTTTATAGTGTTGCCTTCTTTAATTATAAGAGACAATAATATCAAATACAAAAATTATTTTAAATAAAGATATTTTTTTCCAACAAAAAAAATTATATACACATGTTTTTTTGACACGTTTTTGTAGTTAAAAAAGTTTGTGTATATATGTAATCAAATAAATTGAGAACTATGTATGTTAATAAATGAAAAAAAAAGTCATAAATGATAACAAAAAATAAAATAGAAAAAATCGAGAAATAGATGTAAATTAAGATGTTTAATCTTTCAAAACAGGACTTTTATCTGGTTATATTTACTAAAATTTTTAATTAAAATAATTATTTATTCAATCAAATATTAATAGAAATAGACACACATATTAAAATAATTAAATAAAAAAGAAACAAATACAATGTAAGGCTGCATATATTCGATATATCATTTGAAAATAAATATTTTTTATTTTAAAAAAAGTTTGTCTATACAAATTATTAAAAAAAAAAAATAGATGAATAAGAAAAACAAAATTAAATGCATATTAAAAACAATTATAATTTAAAAGAGGTTTTATAAACAAAATAAAAGAGAGAAGATGTAATAATCTAAATATAAATTAAAAATTAATTTTGAAAAAAAAACATATAAAAAAATCATTATTTGTTTTTAAAATAATTTATATAAAAAAAGGCTAGGCGCTTCTAGACATGACAGACTAGGCCAACTAGCTTAGCCTATTTTGTTAGGGCCAACGCACAGGCCTACTCGCTTGGGCCTCTTTTTTTTTATCCATCCCAATATTTTTTTGAAAAAAGAAAAATCAAATGAGGTGTCCCTGCTAAGTTAGATAATGCATCGTCTGATTTTTCCAAGACATAAGGTTTTTTGACCCAAAAATTTATTTTTCAAACTATTTTTTTTACCTAAAACACACCAAAAACACCATAGAAATCGTAATAAATCTGTACATAACCTTAAAAACCAAAAAAACATAAAATCCGAAATCAACCCAATACCAAAAATCTTTCTAAGCTTATATATATATGTTTTTCTAAGCACTTTAAAGGTAAAAAATCACATAATATGAACTTTCCTAATTAAATGGAATCATTTGACATAAACATCAACTGTTTTGGCAGCTGAAATTGGTGTCCATGATATTTTTCTCTCTCTACATCGGAATTCGGCGACCACTTTATCTCCTCTCTCAAACCGGTTACTAAAAACTTGAAAAAAATAAACTTTTGTCCAAAATTGAATTGAAAAAATATTGAGTTACCAAATATTTTTTTTTAAAGTATGAGAACTAAATTAAAATTTTTTATGTGAACTTTGAAACCATCACCCATTTATGATGTCTTTTTTGCTTTGATCCTCTATCTTTTAATTTTATCCTTAGCCAAAAAATTTGATTCAATTAACCTTGAATTTGGCCCAAAAAAATGCAATCGCATGAAAAAGAAATTAAGAATGAAATTAAAAAAAAATAAAAATTTTGAACAGTAAATATCGGAGTATGAACAAGAGATTTATGTTACAAGGAAACACTTATGCGTTTTTCCGTTTGGAAACGCGGTGCAAACTCCTTTTCTAAAAATTAAAATTTTATTTTTGCTAAAAATTAATTTTTTGTGTGTGTTTTGGATTGTTTTGATGTGCTGATTGTTGCGATGTCGCGGTCACACAAATTAATTACCCTAGCTTCAAACACAACACACAAGATAGTATAGAGGAAGCAAGGGGTTGATCCCACGAGGAAGTTCAAGTCAAATTTTTATGCTAGATGATATGCAATCTGGGGGGGTTTGGATGTTATCTAGGCTAAAGCAAAAGAAAACAGAAAACTATCAAACAAAATTTAATAAAATCAGAAAATTATCAAGAGAACAAACCTTGGTCACAAGCACACATCCACCTACAGAAATCAGAACTGATCATGAAAACGAAACATCAATTTATATTCTGAATATTTATCTCTTCTTAACATTGGTTAGTTAACGGATCCGCCGTATAACTAACCCTAACCATCAAACAACCACAGTGTCCGCACTAGTAATTTAATTCAATGGCAGCCTTAAGAACTAGATAAGTTGATTAATCAAGAAAACATAATTGTCCGCA